>JACCDH010716171.1_pt1 | contig 124190 bp, 121 predicted proteins | sample 7442481 | NCBI WGS metagenome assembly JACCDH01 (sample SAMN15323433, study PRJNA562643) | freshwater metagenome | isolation source: river surface water | place: USA:Blue River Watershed | collected 2017-08-15
CAGCTTGCGCGAGAGAGTGTAGCTGCTGTCATAACGCATATCGCCGCGGCTGGAAGTACCGTCCGCATTGATGAACAGCGAAATCTCGGTTTCGGTGAAACGGACGCTCATCACGAAGGGTTTTTCGGCATGTAGCCCATCGGGGTTCACTTGGTCTTCAATTTCCGCCTTGAGCAGCTGGCCCGTGCGCGACCCATCCGTAACAATCTGCACCGATTCGATCTGGCTGGCGCGGGAGGCGCGTTCGCTGCGCCCATGCACCGGCTCGAAACCGCAGCCCATCATGGCGCCAAGCGCCATGGTGGCTGCGATAGTCGTGATGAGCGGCTTCGCCGCGTTGGGGCGAGCCCCCAAACCCCTCGCAAGCGGCTCGGCCTTGCGGCCTACGCGGCCAGAACAAACGCTGCGAAGGGAATCGTGCATCATGCGGCCACCACGTTGATAATGCGGTTGGGCACTACGATGGTTTTTTTGACCGTTTTGCCCTCAATCGCCGATAGGACGCTAGGGTGACCCATGGCAACGGCGCGCGCCTCTTCCTCGGGCAAATTTGCGGCCAGTTCAAGGGTGGTGCGCAGCTTGCCATTCACTTGCACCGCGATGGTAACGGTATCGTCCACCAGCAACGCCGCATCGGCCTTTGGCCATGCGCGGCTGGCAATCAGGTCGGCGTGGCCCAGCATCGCCCACAGCTCCTCCGCCAGATGCGGAATGAATGGGCCGACGAGATGAACCACGGCCTCTATCGCCTCACGCGCGGCGGGGGCGGGCTTGCCGCCTACCAGTGGCGTCAATTTCTCGAGCGCGTTGGTAAGCTCGCGAATACGCGCCACGGCTTTATTGAAGTGGAATGCCTCGATATCCTTGGTCACCGCATCGATGGTTTTGTGGGTTTGTTTGTGAATCGCCGCGAGGGATGAATCGTCCTTCACCGCAAAGTCGGATGCTTTCAATTCCGTCACCAACCGATAGAGGCGGCCGAGATAGCGCCACGCGCCATCGATGCCGGCATCTGTCCATTCCAGATCGCGGTCCGGCGGAGAATCGGAGAGCATGAACAGCCGCGCCGTATCGGCACCATAGCCATCGATAATGCCACGCGGGTCGATGGTGTTATTTTTCGATTTGCTCATTTTCTCAGACCGGCCACGGGTGGCGGGTGCGCCGCTGGCAATCAGTTTCCAGCCACCGTTGCCATCTTCTTCTACGTCGCTTGGATAGACCCATTTTCCATCGGCGTCCTTGAAGGTGGCGTGGCCGATCATGCCTTGTGTCATCAGTCCAGCGAAAGGCTCTTGCACATCGAGCACACCGCAGCTGCTAAGGGCGCGGGTGAAGAAACGGGCATACAGCAAGTGCAGCACCGCATGCTCGATACCGCCAATATATTGATCGACCGGAAGCCAACGGCTTGCCGCCGCCGCATCGATCCCCTTATTCCCGCCGCCCGAGGCATAACACGCAAAATACCAGCTGGATTCGAAGAATGTATCGAACGTATCGGTTTCTCTTTCGGCCGCCTTGCCGCATGCGGGGCACGCCACGTGCTTCCATGTGGGGTGGTGGGCGAGGGGGTTGCCCGGTTTGTCGAACGTTACATCGTCGGGAAGAGTAACTGGTAATTGAGCCTCTGGCACTGGTACAGCGCCGCAATCCTCGCAGTGGATAATCGGAATGGGGCAGCCCCAATAACGCTGGCGGCTAATGCCCCAATCGCGCAGGCGGTAATTCACTTTGCGCGAACCGATGCCACGCGCCTCCAGCTCTGCAATCGCTTTCTCTTTTGCTTCAGCCACGGAAAGTCCGTTGAGAGAAACGTTGTTCGTTGTTTGTTGTTCGTTGCTGGAGGGCGAGTTTACTAAAACACCATCTCCCAGATATGGCAGCCCGTCTTTTTTCTCTTCACCAACAACGGACGACGAACAACGGACAACTTCTTTGATTGGCAAATTATATTTTGTAGCGAATTCAAAATCGCGTTCGTCATGCGCGGGGCAGCCGAACACGGCGCCGGTGCCGTAGCCCATCAACACGAAATTGGCGATATAGAGCGGATGCTCGGTTCCGGTGAAGGGATTGACCACGACAAGGCCGGTGTCGAACCCAAGTTTTTCGGCCTTTTCGATGGCTTCTTCGGAAGTGCCAAGCTGGCTGCATTGCTTGATGAAGGCGGCGGCTTCTGGCGAATGTTTTTCGATGTTTTTTGCCAGCGGATGCTCCGGCGCGATGGCGACAAAGCTCATGCCGTAAAATGTATCAGGCCGCGTCGTGTAAATCTCGATGCTGCTTTCGATAGGGTCTTGGTTGGGCTTTTTGCACAGCACCTTTAACGTCACCAATGCGCCGGAAGATTTACCAATCCACTTCTCCTGCATCAGGCGGACTTTATCGGGCCATGCGGTGAGGGTGTTTAGGCCTTGCAATAAATCCTCGGCATAGTCGGTGATTTTGAGGAACCACTGGTTCAGCGTGCGGCGCTCCACCAGCGCGCCAGAGCGCCAGCCACGGCCATCGATCACCTGTTCGTTCGCAAGCACCGTGTTGTCGATCGGGTCCCAGTTCACCACCGCTTGCTTGCGATAGGCGATGCCGCGCTCCAGCATTTTCAGAAAGAATTTCTGTTCATGTTGATAATAGCTGGGATCGCAGGTGAGCACTTCGCGCGACCAATCATACGACAGGCCGATGGATTTTAACTGCTCGCGCATGGTGTCGATATTCTGGCGTGTCCACGCCCCTGGATGCACACCGCGTTGGATGGCGGCGTTCTCGGCGGGCAGGCCGAAGGCGTCCCACCCCATGGGGTAAAGCACGTTATAGCCCCGTGCGCGGCGGTAGCGCGCAGTGACATCGCCCAGCGTATAGTTGCGCACGTGCCCCATATGGATATTGCCCGAAGGATAGGGGAACATCTCGAGCACAAAATAATCGGGCTTGCTGTTAGCATCAGGGGTGGCGAACACGTTCTGTTCGCGCCATGCGCGCTGCCATTTCGCTTCGGCTTCGCGGGCGTTATAGCGGGCTTGGGTGGGGGATTGTTCAGACATTGGGGCCTTCCGTGGCGAGCCGATAAGCGAGAAAGCGCGATAGCAGGGGCGGCTCGTCCCCCGCTGGCAGGTTATAATGCGTTAGCGTCCCAGTTGGTCCACGCGCATTTGGCGGGCGCGGGTGAGGACGGTATCTTCCAGTTTGCGCGCCAAGGTGGCGTCGGTCGGCGCTTCCGCCCAGTTGCCGTTTTTGTCTTTCTTTTGGCGGAAGACAGAAAGTTTCAAGCTGTCGGCGCGTAATTGACGGTCGAGGATCAAGGCGTTGACCTTAAAGCGCTCGCCCTTGGCCTCGGGATCTTCATACCAATCGGTGAGAATCACGCCGCCAAAGGGGTCGGCGGAGGTGAGGGGAAGGAAGGAAAGCGTGTCCAGCGTGGCGCGCCAGAGGAAGCTGTTCACGCCCAGCGGATTTTTGCCCGCTTCTTTTTCTTTTTCGCTGGCACCACCAATGACAATGCCTTCTTCGCCACCCATTTTGCCGGCGCGCTCGCGGCGGCGGTCGATATCGGATTTGGGGTACGCCACATTCTCGTCCGCTTTGGGAAACAGGTCGCAGCCAGAAAGGGCGGAAAGCGCCACCAACAGGGCGATAGCAGAAAGAGAAAAACGATGGGTGGTCATGGAAAAGTCCTCTTGCGTTCGTGTGGGCGCACTCTACCGCGCTGACGGTGGAATGCAAGAGGCCAAGGGCAAATGCCCCACAAACAAAAAGGGCGGCTCCTAAGAGCCGCCCTCTCCGTTAAGTCAACCGAGTTGCTTAGAATGCAACTTGGGTACCCAGAAGAACCAAGGTACCTTGGTTGTTCGTGGTTGCACCAGCTGCGCCACCGAAATCGTAGAAGCTTACTTCTGCGTATGGGGTCAGGCCTGGAGCCAGTTTGTAGTCTGCACCGAGAACGAGGTTCGAGAAGTCGTTATCACGAGCTGCGGTCTCATAGGTGGAGTCGAGGTAGGTAGCCGACAGGCCGATTGGGCCAGCTGCGTAACCCAGACCAGCGGTCCAGTAGTTAGCAGATTCGTTGGCAGCGTTACCGGTGTCTTGGATGTCACCGTACGAACCAGCGAGGCTGAAGCCTTGGAAGCCGAGGGTACCACCAACGTTCCAGCCGTTGATGTCTGGCGTTGCAGCGGTGGTGCTCGACGTTTCATACGTACCGGACAGAGCCAGTTTGTATGCACCGAAGGTGCGGTCGTAGCCCAGAGCCAGATCGATTACATCGTTCTGGTTTGCGGTCTCGAGGGAGTTCGCAACTTGACCACGGTTAGCCAAGTTTGGCGTGTAGCTTACGCCAGCTTGGAAGCCCGAGAATTTCGGGGTGTAGTACGAAACTTTGGTCGAGTTGTAGGTGCTCTCGTCACCAACGAGGGTGTACGAACCATGCTCGGAGGTCAGCTTCGAGTTGGTAAGGAATGGAGCTGCGAGTGCTGCTGCGTTGGTACCGTTCGTCAGGAATTGGTTGAACGAACCGTTGATACCGCCCGTTGCAACTGCAACCGACGAAGCATCGAGACGTTGGGTAGCTGCAACCGACTTGTTGCCGCCCAGCTCAACGCGACCGAAACCACCTTCGAGGTAGGTGAAGGTGCGCGAAGCGTTGGTACCTTGGTTGTTGTTGTCTTCGGTTACGTCAGCTTCAACGTCGATCTGCGCGCCGTAGCCGAGACCGCTGTTGGTTTTGCCGTCAACTTTCACGATGATCGTGTTGTCGTTGCGGAAGCTGGTGCTGTTACGTGCAGCATCGTTATCGTCCGAGATGTAACCAGCTTGGAAGTCAGAGAAACCACCGAGGGTTACTTTTGGAGTCTCAGCGTTAGCTGCTGTTGCCAGCACTGCTACTGCTACGAGCCCAGTCGTACCAAGAAGAATTTTTTTCATGATTTACGTTCCTTTTTTTATGAAACAAAATTTGTAACATTAAACGGTATGCCTAATGTTACCCGAATTGAACACCGACGCTCATCCAATAGATGAATGCCTGTGTTCCACGAGCCAATCTTATTAGTCGCTATTGCCGCCGAGGCAAGCAGCGCAAAACAAAATCTGGCCAATGCCACGCCTTTCTACCCCCTCTGTGGCAGTTATGCCACAACTAATATTGCCCCCCTTCTTTTGCTGGACGAACGGATTAAGTTATTGTATTTACTTGTTCTATGAACCAGAACCCCGCCTTTGACGGACTTGCAACACGGCTTGCAGCATTGCAACAGCGCCTGCTGGCCGCCCACGGGCGAGGGGGCACCCCCCCTGTTTTGATCGGGGCAAGCAAAGAACAGCCCGTGGCCATGCTGGAAGCGGCTATTGGGCTTGGGCTTACCCATTTTGGGGAAAACAAGGTGCAGGAAGCGGCACAAAAATGGCCGGCACTGAAACAGGCGCACCCCGCGCTGGAGCTTCACCTGATTGGCCCCCTGCAATCCAACAAGGCGCGTGAAGCGGTGGCGCTGTTCGATGTCATCCAGACCGTGGACCGCCCAAGCCTTGCCGCCACGCTGGCCAAAGAAATCGCCCGCGCTGGCCGCCACCCGCGGCTGTTGATTCAGGTGAATATCGGGCTGGAGCCACAAAAATCGGGCGTTGCCCCACGGGAGGTGGCGGCGCTGCTGGCGCAGTGTCGCGCCCTTGGCCTGACGATTGATGGGCTGATGTGTGTGCCGCCGGAGGGGGTGAACCCTGCGCCCTATTTTGCCTTGATGCAAAAAATGGCGAGAGAGCTTGGCCTAAAAGAGCTGAGCATGGGCATGAGCGGCGACTTTGAAACCGCGGCGCGGCTGGGCGCCACCATGGTGCGGGTGGGCACCGCCTTGTTTGGTGCGCGGCCTAAGGCCTAAATCACGCGGCTGGTATTGACGTCGCTGAGATAGGCGCGCAGCTGGGCATTCTGATAGGATTTATGGGCGGATGGGGCGCTGGCACCGTAGAGCGCTAACAGGGCTTTGTCGCGCATATCGTCGGAAAGTGAGGCGACATGGGCGTTGACGGGATGGCTGCTGGGGCGCGGCGTGATTGCTTCTGCGGCAGGCGCCCGCTCTAGGCTGGCAACCTGTATGGGGGGGTTGTTGGGGGCGGGGCTGTTGTCGGCCACCATGGTTTCGCTGGGCGCTTCGTCGGTAAGGGCGGCGAGAACAGTTTGCGCCACATCCTTGCCCGTTTGCTGTTCGAACACCGCGTTGATGAGGCTCGCCACCACTCCAATGGGCCCGCCAAGCAACGCGCCGCCCACAAGTTTGGAAGCGGTTGAGACTTCATGCCCCGTGGCGCTCTGCATCAACTCGGAAACAATCGGAATATGGTTAAGGGGGTTGATGGCGTCGAGCACGTCGCGGAAACTGAGGCCGTCTTTGCCAAAGAAATCGGAGGCATCTGCCGTTTGGGAGGCGGGAATCTCGCCGGTGGATTCGGGCGCACGGGCTTCAGCCGCGGTGTTGCGCGTGAGGACAGGGGCTCCATACCGATCGATTGCGTTGCTCATGACAGACCTAATGCAAGGCCTGTGCCAGCGCGCCTTAACCCTTACGCGGCGGTGGCCTGAACGAGGGCTTCTGCGGTGACCACCAGCTTTTCTGCGGCCGTGCGCTCGGCGTCGTTTTCAGCGCCTGCCAAGGCTTCGCGCGCAGCAGCAAGGGCTTCCGCCGCATCCTGCGCGCTGATTTCGGTCATTTCCTGAATATGGTCGGAAATGATGGTGCAGCCTTTTTCCGACACATCCGCATAGCCCGCCGCCGCAAAAAAGCGACGGTGAACGCCGTCTTGGAACTCCACGCTAATCACGCCCGGACGGATCATCGAGAAAAACGGCGCGTGGTGTGCAAGCACGCCAAAATCGCCCTCTGTTCCCGGAACCTGCGCCATGGTCACGTGCGAGTCGATAACGACGGCGGCCGGAGAAATGATTTGCAGATGAAATGCGTCGGACATTTGAAACCTAGTTCTTGTTCAGTTCTTTTGCTTTTTCGACCGCTTCTTCGATCGAGCCAACGAGGTAGAACGCTGCTTCTGGCAGGTCGTCATACTCACCCGCCACGATCGCTTTGAACGACGAAATCGTCTCTTTCAGCTTTACGTATTTACCCGGTTTGCCGGTGAAGATTTCTGCCACATGGAACGGTTGCGACAGGAAGCGCTGAATTTTACGGGCGCGCGCCACGGTCAGTTTATCTTCCTCGGACAGCTCGTCCATCCCCAGAATCGCGATGATGTCTTGCAGCGATTTGTAGGTCTGCAGTACGCGCTGAACATCGCGCGCTACTTTGTAGTGCTCCTCACCCACCACAGCTGGCGACAGCATGCGGCTGGTGGAGTCGAGAGGATCTACCGCAGGGTAAATGCCGAGCTCGGCGATCTGGCGGCTCAGTACGGTGGTTGCATCAAGGTGCGCGAACGAGGTTGCAGGCGCAGGGTCGGTCAAGTCATCCGCCGGTACGTACACGGCCTGTACCGAGGTAATCGACCCTTTTTTGGTCGAGGTAATACGCTCTTGCAGGTTACCCATTTCGGTAGCCAGCGTTGGCTGGTAACCCACCGCGGATGGAATACGGCCGAGCAGCGCGGACACTTCCGAACCCGCTTGGGTGAAGCGGAAGATGTTGTCCACGAAGAACAGAACGTCCTGACCTGCTTGGTCGCGGAAATATTCTGCTTGGGTCAGCCCCGTCAACGCCACGCGCGCACGTGCTCCTGGAGGCTCATTCATTTGACCATAAACCAGTGCTACTTTGGATTTCGACGGGTCTTCAAGGTTGATAACGCCCGACTCGATCATCTCGTGGTACAGGTCGTTGCCTTCACGGGTACGCTCGCCCACGCCAGCGAATACGGAGAAACCGCCGTGACCTTTGGCGATGTTGTTGATGAGCTCCATGATGAGTACGGTTTTACCCACACCCGCACCACCGAACAGACCAATTTTACCACCCTTCGCATACGGCGCGAGGAGGTCGATCACTTTAATGCCGGTCTCGAGCACTTCGTCGTCCGTCGACTGGTCAACGAACGCAGGGGCTTCGGCGTGAATGGGTGCTACGGCTTTGTTGCCGATGGGGCCACGCTCATCGATCGGCTCACCGATCACGTTCATGATGCGACCCAGCGTTTCAGGGCCCACAGGAACGGAAATGGCCGCGCCCGTATCCACCACTTCAAGGCCGCGGGTCACGCCATCGGTGGCGTCCATCGCGATCGCGCGCACCGAGTTCTCACCCAAATGCTGCGCCACTTCCAGCACCAGACGACGACCATCCACCGACGCTTCGAGCGCGTTCAAAATCGCGGGAAGCTGGCCTTCGGGAAAGCGCACATCGACCACAGGGCCAATCACCTGCGTCACGTTACCCGTGAGGGCTTCGGTTTTCTGTTTTTTTACTGCTGCCATGATGGTCTCCTAAATTTAAATTGCTTCGGCGCCGCTGATGATTTCAATCAGCTCACGCGTGATGTTGGCTTGACGGGTGCGGTTGTATTTCAGGGTCAATTTCTTGATCATTTCCCCTGCGTTTTTGGTGGCGTTTTCCATCGCGTTCATTTGCGCGCCATAGAAGCCTGCGTTGGTTTCCAGTAGCGCCGAGAAAATTTGCATCGCGAAATTGCGCGGCAACAAATCAGCAAGGATTTCTTCTTCCGCTGGCTCATATTCATACGAAGCGCTCGCAGCATTTTGCTCAGCCTCTGCAACCGCGAGCGGCATTAATTGCTGCAGCGTGACGACCTGCGAAATCACCGATTTGAATTGGTTATAAATCATCGAAATGCGATCGAGCTTGCCTGCATCCACCTGTGCCAAAATTTCAGCGGCGATGGATTCTGCCATCCCGTAATTGGTGCCTTTGGCGATGTCCGTGCGGCTGCCGATCATGATGGATTTATATTCCGACAACCAGTCGCGCGCCTTACGGCCAATCGCATAAATCGAGACTTCCTTACCTTCGGCCTGCAGCTCACGGATTTTTTTGCGTGCCGCGCGCACCACGGAGGAGTTGAACGCCCCCGAAAGCCCACGGTCGGCCGTAACGACAATCAGCAATTCCGTTTTGCTGCGCCCCGTGCCTGCAAGCAGCACCGGCACATTGGCCTGACCCACCGCACCTGCCGCCAAACGCGCCACCATGCCGTCCATCGCCACCGCGTAGGGACGCGCCGCTTCCGCAGCTTCGCGCGCACGGCGCAGCTTTGCGGCTGCCACCATCTTCATTGCTTTCGTAATCTTCTGCGTCGATTTAACGCTTTTGATCCGAACTTTTAAATCCTTTAGACTTGGCATTCTTCTCTTCCTTGTCATTCCTGCGAAAGCAGGAATCTCCTTCTTTTCTTAAGTGGATCCCTGCTTTCGCAGGGATGACAAATTCAGTTACGCAATTCTCTTTTTAACGGTCTCGATGACTTCTTTCAGTTTTGCTTCGGAATCGTCCGAGAGCTTCTCTTCTTTACGAATCGTGTCGAGCAGCGTTTTGCTGGTACGCAGCGAATCAAGCAGCGCATCTTCGAACGCGCGCACTTTGTTTTGCGCGACGTCATCCAGATAACCTTTTACGCCAGCGTAAATCACGCAGACTTGCTCTTCCATCTGCAGCGGCGAATATTGCGGCTGCTTCAGAAGCTCGGTCAGGCGTGCGCCGCGGGCGAGCAGTTTTTGGGTAGCGGCATCGAGATCCGAACCGAACTGCGCGAAGGCTTCCATTTCACGGAACTGCGCGAGGTCGAGCTTAATCGTGCCTGCGACTTGTTTCATTGCCTTCACCTGCGCGGCCGAACCCACGCGGGATACGGACAGACCCACGTTCACCGCTGGACGAACGCCTTTATAGAACAATTCGGTCTCGAGGAAGATTTGGCCGTCGGTGATCGAAATCACGTTGGTTGGGATGTAGGCCGACACGTCGCCCGCTTGGGTTTCGATGATCGGCAGTGCGGTCAGCGAGCCTGCGCCTTTGTCGTCGGACAGTTTTGCCGCGCGCTCCAGCAGGCGGGAGTGAACGTAGAACACGTCGCCCGGATATGCCTCGCGCCCTGGTGGGCGGCGCAGCAGCAGGGACATTTGGCGATACGCCACCGCTTGCTTGGACAGATCATCGTAAATGATCAGCGCGTGCTGTGCGTTGTCGCGGAAATATTCACCCATCGCCGCACCCGCGTATGGCGCGAGATATTGCAGCGGCGCTGGCTCCGACGCGGTGGAGGCCACCACGATGGTGTATTTCAATGCGCCCGTTTCTTCGAGCTTCTTCACCACTTGCGCCACGGTCGAACGCTTTTGGCCAATGGCCACGTACACGCAGAACAGCTGCTTGGTTTTATCGCCCGACTCATGCGCGGCTTTTTGGTTCAAGATGGTATCGATCGCAATCGCGGTTTTGCCGGTTTGACGGTCGCCGATGATCAGCTCGCGCTGGCCACGGCCGATGGGCACGAGGGCGTCGATGGATTTAATGCCGGTCTGCACAGGCTCGTGTACCGATTTACGGTAAACAATACCTGGTGCTTTTACTTCCACGCGGCTGCGTTGTTTGGTGTGGATGGGGCCTTTGCCGTCGATTGGGTTACCCAGAGGGTCCACCACGCGGCCAAGCATTTCTGGGCCAACAGGCACATCCACGATGGTGCCGGTACGTTTTACAATCGCGCCTTCTTTTACGGCGGTGTCGCCACCGAAAATTACCACGCCCACGGCGTCGGTCTCGAGGTTCAGCGCCATACCTTTAATGCCGCCATCGAACTCGACCATCTCGCCCGCTTGCACGTTCTCGAGGCCGTAGACGGTGGCGATACCATCGCCCACGCTGACCACGCGACCCACTTCGGCAAGGCTCGCCGTATCGGCAAGGCCTGCGATTTGCGACTTAAGAATGTCCGAAATTTCTGACGGGCGAATTTCCATGATGTAGGCTCCTTTTAAATTTATGCAGCTGGCGCAGTCAGTTCTGCGCGCATATGGTTAAGTGCGCCAGACAGCGACGCATCAAGACGAAGCGAGCCCAGCTCGACCACAAGGCCGCCGAGCAGGTCCGGATTTTGCGCGAAGGCCACATGGGTTTCTTTGCCCGTGGCTTTTGCGAGGGATTGTTTCAGTTGGGTTTGCGTGGCCGCGCTTAAAGGGCGGGCGCTGGTAACGGTGGCCGAAAGCTCGCCGCGATGGGCGCTGAGCATGCTGCGCAGCACCGACGCAATGGCGCTGACCACGCCTGCACGGCCGCTGGCTGCCACCACCGAAAGGGCGCGCTGAGTGAGCGTGTCGGCCGATTTCATTAATTCTGCAAGCACCGCCGCTTTACGATCGCGCGAGACCAGTGGGCTGGTGAGGGCGCGCGACAGGGCTTCGTTGCCATCGATCGCGGTGGCGAGGGCAGAAAATTCGTTGGTCACGACGGATTCTTTTTTCGCTTCAAGCGCTTGCGCGAAAATCGCGGTGGCGTAGCGGCGGGCAATCAAAATGGTGTCTGTATGGTTCGCGGACAAGTGGCATCCCTGATAACAGTGTTTTCGCGCGCGTATCTATAATGGGCACGCAGGGGGATGCAAGTGGAAAATAGTGATGGGGGCCACACCCCCATTCCCCCTGTCGCATGCGCGGCGGCTCGCGCGTTGCGCTACGCGGGTGCAATTCAGCTCGCAGAAAAAGAAAAGACCCTTCTGTTTTCACAGAAAGGTCTTCAGTACCCAGCTACCTTGTTTTTTTTCTTCCCCAATCGGAAAGAATAATGACAAGGCCGTGTGCCATGACAAAACTAGCAAGATAGGCCCATGGCCCACCAAATCTAGTTATGATGAAAAAGACAATGGTCACCACATTTCCCCAAGCCAACCCATTAAGATGTCGGTCTTTTGAAAATGCTGTAACGACTGCTCTCAACAATAGCTGAATCACTAAAAACATCATAAAGATGCCGTCAGGAATCACTTGCTGCTTCTCTGCTTCATATCCAGAATGCTCCAGAAAAATACAGATGGCCGCAAGCCAAAATATCATCCCCATTTTCCCATCACTGTAAGCGCTTCTCTTAACAATTATGAAAATTGAAGAAAGAAAAAGACACACAAAGACGATGAAGCTCATTTGAGCAGAAAACGTTAGTCCGCAAAAAATGACTGCGGGGACAATAAATCCGCAAAGGCAAAATGCCTCAGCGGTTGCTTTGTCAAAGCTGGTTGAAAAAGTTGTTTTTGAAACTCCCATAATAAAAAGATTTTAGTTAATAAGCGTTTTAAAACAATCGCTTGTGGTGATTGTAATTTATGGACTTTGAGTACAACAAGCACACAAACACCAAAAATCTTCCCTTTATACCATGCGGGCGGGGTGTTGTGTGTGACGGTTTGGTGAAGATTTGGGGGAGGGATAAGACCGCTAACTCGCCAACCAAAGCGGGTTTTTGATTTTTTCCAGCATGTTTTTGTGGGCGGCGAGCTCTTCGGAGCTGGGGGGGAAGCTGCGGGCGGGCAGGTCGGTGTGGCCGGTGAAGGCGAGGCTGTCGCCTGTCGTGCGGCGCGCATCGCTCGTGGATTCTGTTGGTTTTGCCAAAAGGGTGGATTGGCGGCCACCTTTTAGTTCGAGATAGACATCGGCCAGCAGCTCGGCATCCAGCAACGCGCCATGCTTGGTGCGGGCGGAGGTGTCGATGTTAAAGCGCTTACAGAGCGCATCCAGATTGGCGGGGGAACCAGGGAACATTTTGCGAGCGATGAGGACGGTGTCAATCGCGCGCTCGGGCTTGATGAGGGGCAGGCCAAGCGTGTCCAATTCGGCATTGAGGAACTTTAGGTCGAACCCCGCATTATGGATGACCAGCGGCGCATCGCCAATGAACTCCAAAAAGGCGCGGGCAACGGTTTTGAACAGCGGCTTGTCCTTCAAAAATTCGGCGGAAAGCCCGTGCACATTTTCGGCCTCGCGCGGCATATCGCGTTCGGGGTTTAGGTAGGTGTGGAAATGGTTGCCCGTGGGAATATGCCCCATCAGCTCCACGCAGCCAATCTCCACCATCCGGTGGCCGGAGAAGGGGTCGAGGCCGGTGGTTTCCGTATCGAGGACGATTTCGCGGGTCATGTTTTCTTTCGTCGTTACAGGTGGGTCTGCGTAAAGACTTATCTTTTATTTTCTGTCATTCTGAGCGCAGCGAAGAATCTCCACGAGATCCTTCACTTTGTTCGGGATGACATGAAAAATGGATTGCCACGTCGCGGCGCTCCTCGCAATGACGGCGCTTAACTTAACCCCAGCTGTTTCATCAAAGCCGCCACTTGGGCGATGGTGTCGGCCATGCTGACCGAGGTGTGGATGACATGGTGCGCACGGGCGAGGCGGGCGTGATCCGGCAACTGGCGGTTCAGCAGGCGGTGCCATTTTTCTTCCGTCATGCCTGCGCGGGAAAAAGCGCGGGCGCGGCGCAATTCCTCAGGCGCGTGAACAACAATGACAAGGTCGCACATCGTTTCCGCATCGGTTTCGAACAGAAGGGGGATGTCGAGAATAATGGCTTTTTCGCCCGCGGCGCGGGCGGCGCGGATGGCTTCCTCCTCCCGCGCGCGGACACGGGGGTGGAGAATCTGCTCCAGCGTGGTGAGGGCGGTGGGGTCTTTGGAAATATGCGCGGCGAGGGCGGCGCGGTCTATCACCTTGTTTTTTATGGCGAATGGAAATTGGGCGGCGAGGGCGGCAATGGTGTCTGCATCGTCGCGCATGAGCTGATGTACAATAGCGTCTGCATCGATATGGGGGATGGACTCGAACATGCGGGCGACGGTGGATTTGCCGCTAGCCATGCCCCCCGTAATCCCGATAACCAGCGTTTTATCCGAAGGGGGCTTCTCCCCCTTCGCGCCGTTGGCGCTGACCCCCTCGCTACGCGGCTCGCCATGGGAGGCTACGCGGACATTATTTTGCCCATCACTCATCAACTTTTTCCAATATATGTGCACGTAAATCGTCCGTGACCTCGGGCAGAATGCCGTGCCAGAGTTCGAAGGCTTTTTGGGCTTGGTAGAGCAACATGCCCAACCCATCAACCGTGACATAGCCCTGTTGGCGGGCGGTGGCTAATAATTCCGTCTCAAGCGGGGCATACACGATATCATGAACGGCCGCGCCATCCGATAAGCCATTGATATCAAGCATAAGAGGCGGTTTTCCGACCATGCCCAAACTGGTGGTATTAATCAGCAAATTTGCACCCATTACGGCCTCGTCGCGCTCCTCCCACGGGACGCTGCGAAGGCCAAAAGCACCCGCCATGGTGGTTGCCGTGGCCGCCGTTCGGTTGGTGAGGACGATTTCGCCCGCGCCGGCGTCTTTTAACGCAATAATTGCCGCGCGGGTGGCACCGCCTGCACCCAAAATCACCACTTTTTTTAGAAATTTATCTAGGCTTCCTAGGGATTGTTTCAGATTCGTAATAAATCCATACGCATCTGTATTGGTGCCTATCATTTTGCCATTCTGGTTAATGACCGTGTTCACCGCCCCGATACGGCGGGCGATGTCATCCACCCCATCCAAATATTCAGAAATGCTTTGTTTGTGAGGAATGGTAATGTTCAGTCCCAAAACATTCTTTTTGCGCATATGCAGCATGGTCTGGCGCAAACGGGCGGGCTTGGTGGTGAAGAGTTTATAGTCGGTGGCGATGGAATAGCGTTTTGCCCAATAGCTGTGGATTTTCGGCGAAAGGGAATGCGAAACGGGGTCGCCAATCAAGCCCGTGAGGGTTGGGGTACTCATATAGTTTTCTCATTTTCCGTGGCGGCGCGACGCCGCTCCACTTGGCGCTGGCGGTATTGGATCATCAAGGTGGCGGTTTCTTCGACCGAGCGGCGGGTGACATCGATCACCGGCCAGCCTTGGGTGCGGAACATTTTTTTGGAACTTTCAATTTCCGCGCGCACATGTTCTTCGCTCACGTAATCCGTGTGGGCGTCTTGGTTCATGGCGGCAAGGCGCGTGGTGCGGATGTCGATCAGCCGTTCGTCGCTAATAGTAAGGCCAACCACGAGGGGCTGCTTTAACCCGAGCAAATTATCCGGCAGTGGGCAGTTGGGAACATACGGCACGTTGGCGGCCTTATACCCCCGATAAGCCAAGTACACACAGGTGGGGGATTTGCTGGTGCGCGACGGGCCGACGATGACGATATCGGATTGCTCCAGCTCCCACGTGGCTTGGCCGTCATCATGTTCCAGCGCGAAATTGATGGCGTCGATACGGGCGAAATAATCTTCGGAAAGTTCGTATTGCGCGCCGGTATTTCCCGTTGCTTCTTGGTCGAGATAACTGGAAAGCTCGCGAATCACATGCCCCAAAATCGGCACGCACGGTAACCCGCGTTTGCCACAGGCTTGGCGCAGTTGCTCGCGCATTTCGTGATCCATTAAGGTGAACATCACGATGCCCGGATAGGTATCGAGGCTGGCGATCATTTTCTCTAGCTGGCCTTTGGTGCGCATGAGCGACCAGACATGCTCTTCCGCCACCGCATCGTTAAACTGTGCCATGCAGGCACGGGCAACGCTGGCGACCGTTTCGCCCGTGGAATCTGAAACGAGATGAAGATGAAATTGTTTCATAGTTATTCGTTCTATTGTGTTTTTATTGGTTTGTCATGCCGTGTTTACCACGGCATCCCGCTTTGAATGTTAGAAAAGTAAGCGGGACCCCGTCGTAAAGACGGGGTGACAAGGGGGTGTATATATCCTGTGTGTAGTTCGAACGTTACCCACTGCGTGGGAGGCTTTTTAAAATTTGTCCCACGTTGTCGTGTTCTTTTTCACACCCTGTTTCACACGGGCATGATTTTTTCCTCCTCCCTGTGAGAGATGTGCAAAAGTGATTTCATCACAGGATTAACTTTTTATAAGTTATTTATTTTTTCTATTGGGTTAGAGACGTGCATGCACAATTTTATGCCCGTGGCGCCGCCACAGAAATAAAAGGGTACATTTTCTGTGTAGCTGTGTATGAAACCTGAATCCCCGAACTGAGGCACCCCATCTACTCTTACTATAAGAATTCTATATATAGTTTAGATAGAGAAGGGCAAAAGGATAACTCCGCGTAAGGCATCGATTTATGACCACTGAGAAACTGATTATCGCAAATCTAAAAGGCCAAAAAACAGCGCGTGTTCCATTCTGGTTCATGCGTCAGGCGGGGCGTTACCTCCCTGAGTACCGCGAACTGCGCGCGAGCACCAAAGGCTTTTTGGATTTATGCTTTACGCCAGAAAAAGCGGCGGAGGTAACACTTCAGCCGCTGCGCCGTTTTGAGATGGATGCGGCAATTCTCTTTTCCGATATTCTCGTCATCCCCCACGCGCTGGGTGTGGATGTGCGCTTCGCAGAAGGCGAAGGCCCAATCGTGGGCGTGTGTGACACGCAGCAAAAAATTGATTCGTTAGACCTCAGCACCGTGCGCAAAAAATTGGAGCCAGTAGCCGAGACCATCCGCTTAGTAAGAAAACAAATGCCTGAGGGCGCCGCCCTCATCGGGTTTGCGGGGGCGCCGTGGACGGTGGCGTGCTATATGCTGCAGGGGAAATCCGGCAAGGAATTTCAGGCGGCAAAAAAATTCGCGATTAGCCAACCGGCGTTGATGCAGCAATTGATCGACACGCTGACGGATGCGACGATTGATTACCTCACCATGCAAGTTGAAGCGGGCGCGGAAGCGCTGCAACTGTTTGACAGCTGGGCCGGACTATTAACCCCAGCGGAATTTGAACGCTGGGTGATTCCGCCCGCAAAAAAAATCGCGGCGGCGCTTCGCGCCGCACATCCGCACATCCCCCTCATCGGGTTTGCAAAAGGCGCCAGTTTGCAACTGGAGGCCTATGCGAAACAGACCGATGTGCATTGTATTGGGGTAGACCAACATACGCCGATGTCTTTTGCACTGGGCTGCCGCGCCAATGCTACGCAAGCCGTGCAAGGGAATCTCGACCCGTTGCTGCTTGCGTTTGATAAAGACGGCGCGCTGCGCGAAACAGAAAAAATTCTGAAAACGCTGGACGATGTACCGTGCGTCTTCAACGTGGGGCATGGCTTCATTCCCGAAACACCGATTGAAAACGTGGCGGCGGTGAGTGCGCTGGTGAAGGGCTGGACACGATGAGCGTGATTGCGCCCAACAAAAAAACCGCCGTGGTGTTGTTTAACTTAGGCGGCCCCGACACGAAAGATGCCGTGCAGCCGTTTTTGAATAACCTGTTTAACGACCCCGCCATCATTGGCCTGCCGAACCCGATGCGCGGGTGGTTGGCTAAATTTATTTCGACCCGCCGCGCACCCAAGGCGCAGCATATTTACGACCTGATTGGCGGCAAATCGCCGATTTTGGAAAACACACAAGCGCAAGCAGATGCGCTGGAAGCAAGCCTGAAACAGCACGGCAATGTGCGCGTATTTATTGCTATGCGGTATTGGCATCCACGTGCAGCAGAATGCGTGAAACAGGTGCAGCAATTTTCGCCCGACAACATTATTTTGCTGCCGCTCTACCCGCAATTTTCAACTACCACGACAGGCTCCTCGTTCGATGAATGGCGGCGCGAGGCGGCGCGGGCGAAGCTGGATGTGCCAACGCATGCGGTGTGCTGTTACCCCACCCAGCCGGAATTTGTGGCGGCGCATGCGGCGCTGATAAAAACCTATTACGACCAAGCCGCCGCCCACGGAAAGCCACGCATTTTATTCTCCGCCCACGGCTTACCGGAAAAAGTAATCGCGAAAGGCGACCCCTATCAATCGCAAGTGGAAATGACAACACGTGCCGTGTTGGGCGAATTGAAAATTCCAGAAGTTGATTATGTCAATTGCTACCAAAGCCGCGTGGGGCCGCTGAAATGGATTGGCCCGTCGACGGAGCATGAATTGACGCGCGCGGCGGCGGACAAAGTGCCTGTGGTGTTGGTGCCGATTGCGTTTGTCTCGGAACATTCCGAAACGCTGGTGGAGCTGGATATTGAATATGCCGAGATGGCGAAAGAGGCAGGGCTAGAGCATTATTTCCGCGTGCCCACGCTGTCCGGCCATGCGCATTTTATTGCGGCGTTGGCAGATATTTGTTTGAAACAAACCGCCGAAAGCACGATTGCCCCAGACACGGGCACGCGTATTTGCGAAGCGCGATTTGGCAAATGCGTGTGTAAATAAGGCTTAAAAAATCGAACCCCGCCTGAGGCGGGGTAACAAGAAGGAGTCGTCCATGAATCTCTATTTTCTAGCAAAAACACTGCATATTATTTCGATGACGGCGTGGATGGCGGGGATGTTTTATCTGCCGCGGCTTTATGCGTATCACGCAGGCGCGGCGGTGGGCTCGGAGGTTTCGGAGCAGTTTAAAATCATGGAGCGGCGCCTGCTGCGCATCATCATCAACCCCGCGATGATTTGTACGTGGGGTTTTGGTATTTGGCTGATTGTGCAAACGGGCGCCATGACGGACGGCACGGGCTGGCTGCACGCAAAACTAAGCCTGCTGGTGGTGATGCAATTGCTGCACGCCTATTTCGCCCGCACCCGCCGTAAATTCGACCGCGACGAACGCCCCCGCAGCGCCAGATTCTATAAGATTATCAACGAGTCCGTGACCATCGTGTTCATCGGCATCGTGGCGCTGGTGGTGTTCAAGCCTTTCTAAAATAAAGATAAAAACCTATTCGGTGGGGCGAGCAACAACTAACCCCTTGACCTTTTTCGCCAAATCGTTATGGTGGCGGTGCTTTTTAGGAAGCGTAGCCCGCTTAGGCGTTCTCCACGCCCTCTACCCGTGCGGCTGAAAATTCCACGAACTATCTAACCCATTCCACCCTAAAAAATCCCCGACACGGAGTGTCCATGAAACTGCAAGAACTAAAACGCAAAAAACCAAACGAGCTGCTGGAGCTTGCAGAGGCGGCCGGAATTGAAAACCCAAGCCAGCTGCTGAAGCAGGAAATGGTATTTGCGCTGCTGAAAAAAGCGGCGGAAGAGGGCACGGAAATCACCGGCGAAGGCGTGATTGAAGTGTTGCAGGACGGATTTGGATTCCTGCGCTACCCTGAAGCGAACTATCTGGCGGGGCCGGATGATATTTATGTGCCGCCGAGCATTGTGAAGCGCCTTGGCCTGCGCACCGGCGACACGGTGGAAGGCACGCTGCGCGCACCCAAGGGCGAGGAGCGCTATTTCGCGATGACGGAAGTGAAGCTGGTGAATTTTGAATCGCCGGACGCGCTGCGCCACCGCCTGAGCTTTGAAAACCTGACGCCGCTTTACCCCGAGCAGCGCCTGAAAATGGAACATGTGGACCCCACCAAAAAAGACGACATGACCAAGCGCGTGATCGACTTAGTGGCGCCGCAAGGTAAGGGGCAGCGGACACTGATTGTGGCGCCGCCACGCACCGGTAAAACGGTGGTGATGCAACATATCGCCCACGCGATTACCGCCAACCACCCCGAATGTTATTTGATCGTGCTGCTGATCGACGAGCGCCCTGAAGAGGTGACGGACATGGCGCGCAGCGTGAAGGGCGAAGTGGTGAGCTCCACCTTCGATGAGCCCGCAACGCGCCACGTGCAGCTTGCCGAAATGGTGATTGAAAAGGCGAAGCGCCTTGTGGAACATAAAAAAGATGTGGTGATTCTGCTCGACTCCATCACCCGCCTTGGCCGCGCTTACAACACGGTGGTGCCAAGCTCCGGTAAGGTGCTGACGGGGGGCGTGGACGCCAACGCATTGCAGCGCCCAAAACGCTTCTTCGGTGCGGCGCGTAATATCGAATTCGGCGGCTCGCTAACGATTATCTCCACCGCGCTGATCGAGACCGGCAGCCGCATGGACGAAGTGATCTTCGAGGAATTCAAAGGAACGGGTAACTCCGAAATCGTGCTCGACCGCAAACTCTCCGACAAGCGCGTCTTCCCTGCGATGGATATTACCAAATCCGGCACGCGCAAAGAAGACCTGCTCTACGAAAAAGGCGAGCTGGCGAAAGTGTGGATGCTGCGCAAAATCCTTAACCCGATGGGGGCGATGGACGCGATGGAGTTCCTGCTGGATAAGCTCAAAGACACCAAATCCAACGACGAATTTTTTAACCGGATGAATTCATAGTTTTTCGTTGAAGGGGGCTTGCCCCCCTTCGCAACTGCGTTGCTGACATGGCCGCGTTGCGGCTTGCCATGGAAGGCTACGCATCAAACAGTGGAGGTGCGTATGTCTATTTTTCCTGCAGCGGTGACGGCGTTGGCAATGCTGCTTTATGCAGTAACGATTTGGATGGTGGGCGTGGCGCGTAGGCGTTACCACGTGGCACCACCCACCACCACAGGCCACCCCGATTTCGAACGTTATTTCCGCGTGCAAATGAACACGATGGAGCAGCTGGTGTTGTTCCTGCCGTCGCTGTGGCTATTTTCGGCGGCGGTGTCGCCCATTTGGGCGGCGCTGCTGGGCGTGGTGTGGCTGATTGGGCGCGTGCTCTATATGCGCGGCTATTACAAGGCCACCGAGAAGCGCGTGGCGGGCTTTATCATCGGCATCGCGATCTCTTCCATCTTGCTGCTCGGCGCATTCGCAGGCATGATTTACGCGGTTATTAGCCAGTAGCCGAATCTCCGTTGCCATTCGGTGGGGGCTGTGATTAAACAACAGCCAGAATTTACACCCCCATGTTGGAGATTTCCATGAGCACTCGTAAAAAAATCGGTTTGGTTGGCGCAGGCAATATCGGCGGTACGCTGGCACATTTGGCGGCGCTGAAAGAGCTGGGCGATGTGGTGCTGTTCGACGTGGTGGAAGGCCTGCCGCAGGGTAAGGCGCTGGATATTTCGCAAAGCCTCGCGGTGGAAAAACTGGATGCGCATGTGAAAGGCACCAACAGCTACGAGGACCTCAAAGGCTCCGACGTGGTGATTGTGACCGCGGGCATTGCGCGCAAACCCGGTATGAGCCGTGACGATTTGGTGAACACCAACACGGGCATCATCTCGACCGTGGCGGAAAACCTGAAAAAATTCTGCCCTGAGGCGTTTGTTATCGTCATCACCAACCCGCTGGATGCGATGGTGTGGGTGATGCAGCAAGTGACCGGTTTTGCGCCCAACAAAGTAGTGGGCATGGCGGGCGTGCTGGATTCCGCACGCTTCTCGCACTTCCTGTCGGAAGAATTCAACGCCTCGAAAAAAGACGTGACGACCTTTGTGCTGGGTGGCCATGGCGACACCATGGTGCCCGTAGTGAACTACTCCACCGTGGCGGGCATTCCGGTGCCAGACCTGATTAAAATGGGCCTTTCGACCCAAGAGAAAATGGACAAGATTGTTCAGCGCACGCGCGACGGCGGGGCAGAGATCGTGGGTCTGCTGAAAACCGGCTCGGCGTTCTATGCGCCTGCGGCATCGGCGATTGCGATGGCAGACGCCTACCTGAACGACCGCAAACAGTTGCTGCCATGCGCCGCACATCTGAACGGCGAATACGGCCAAAAAGATATCTATGTGGGCGTGCCAGTGATTCTGGGCGCAGGCGGCGTGGAGAAAATTGTCGAGATCGCGCTGGACGTGGAAGCGAAAAAGCAATTCGACCACTCGGTCGGCGCAGTGCGCGAACTGTGCGGCGGCATCACCCTCGCGAAAAAAGCGGCGTAAGCGCTTACGCGTCTACCTTGCTGTAGTCGATCGTCTCGGCGGGCGGTTCGCCCCAGCCGGAGGCGAGAATTGTTCCCAGTTCCGTGATGTCGATGGGCTCGCCCGCCTGAAGCTGCGCGAGCAGCGGAAGCTTCAGCGGAGACACCACCACGCGGTGCCAACAATCCAGCCCATGCGCCTTCAAACGAAGTGTAATCGGTTCGCTCATTATCTCCCCCGTGTTGGCGTGTGTGGTTGGTTGATAGCGTCCAAAACTCCTTGGGCGGGAGGCGCGCCATGCACCAGTTCGGCAATCTGGGCGGGCGGCAATTGTGCCCCTTTTTGTTGCACCACATGGAATGCCAAAGTTTGCCCAACATCGAGCATGGATTGAAGATGGGCTTGCGTGAAGCGGCGCTGGCCACCAACGAGCGGCAGCGCATCTGTATCGCGCAGCAATTGCTCGTGGCGAATGAAGGTGCCGGAGAAAAATCCATCCCCCGCACCAATCGTGTTGGCAACCTTCGCGCCGGATTTGGCGGGAGAAAAAAGAACCTGCGATGCGGTGACGGCAAAAGCACCCTCTTTGCCGATGGAGAAGAACGCCACCGGCTCCACGCCGCCTTCTGGCGCGGTGGCTTCGCGTGCTTTCAGTGTCGCTTGAAGCGCGGAGAGTGCGGCATGAATTTGCGGGTGATAGCGCAGGGTGAGTGCACGGGTTTCATCCAACTTTTCGTTACAGAAAAGCGCGACGGCTTCTTCTTCGTTGCAGGAAATAAATCCTGTGTGAGGGTGATTCAGAATGTCGAACATCACGGCGCGCGCATGTTCCGCCGCCTCGCTTGTGCCGCACACAAGGTCGGTGTTGGTGGGCAGCGAAAACACGACGGGTTTGCCGGAGGCTTTGGCGTGGCCTAGGAAGGCGGTGAAGGCGGCTTCGCCAAACTTTCCATCGCCAATATCGCTGCCTTCGATGAGGTACGCATCCAGCGGCGGGTGCTGCGCGAAATCGGTAATTTGCGGCAAATGGCCGCCGATTTTTTCGGGCAATTTTTCGATAGGCGCTTTGAGCACCAAGCGGTCGCCGCCCGTGGCGGTGATGTAGCTGATGCCCATATGGCCGAGGCTTACATCCTCAAATTCATCGAAGCGAAGTTTCGATTTTTCGCACACTTCATCCATCAAACGCGCGCGGTTGCCGCTGATATCTTCGTCGCCCACCGCGCCGAGCATGCGCGCCTCTACTGCATCCCCCGCGCCCGCTTTGATGGCGTGGAGCTTGTTGGCCATCGACCCGCCCATATAGCGAATGAATAATTGTTGCTCGGGCTTTTGGGCAAACAGGGCAATTTTGTTGATATCGCGCGCGGCGACCAGCATGGCCTCGAACCAGTGGGCGACGCGCTCGGCATCCTCCAGCGATAACGTTTTTTTGTCGCCGCCATGGTATCCTTTGGCGACCCAGAAATCATGGAATTCGGCGAGGGCAATTTTTGCGGCGGCGATGTGAGCGGCACCTTCCGCTTTGGCGGCGCGCACTTCTGGTGGGGCGTTGGGGCGCAACGTCGTGGCTGCAATCAGCGCATCGCCTGCGGATAATTCATCCGGCGTGGGGGTGATGAAATCGATCAACGGAACGCCCATTCCACCAAGATGCAGTGGGGTGGGGGCAGATGATGAGGCGGAATTAACCATAGGCGCTATCTACATCCTCTTAACACGAGATGACTTAAGCGATTGCCAAGCCGAGAAAGACAGATTAAAGCGTAACCCGATTCGAAACAAATGACACTTTCATGACAATCGGAGAAGCCGCATGAATATCCATGAATATCAAGCAAAAACAGTACTTTCCAAATTTGGCGTGCCTGTGCCGCGCGGTGGCGTGGCCTATACGCCTGCTGAGGCCGAGCAAGTGGCGCAAAGCTTGGGCGGCAATCTCTGGGTGGTGAAAGCCCAGATTCATGCGGGTGGCCGCGGCAAAGCGGGCGGCGTGAAGCTGGCCAAAAGCCTCGACGAAGTGAAGCGCCTGACCAAAGAAATGCTGGGCATGATTCTGGTGACGCACCAAACGGGCCCTGAGGGGAAAGAAGTAAAGCGCGTATATATCGAAGAAGGTTCGGACATTGGCTCGGAGCTGTATCTCTCGGTGGTGCTCGACCGCGCCTTTAGCGCGATCACCTTCATCGGCAGCAAAGAAGGCGGCGTGGACATCGAAGAAGTGGCCCATAAAACGCCGGAAAAAATCATCACCGTTCCGGTGGACCCTGCGGCGGGCATTCAATCCCACCACGCGCGCCAACTGGCATTCGGTATGCAAATCCCGACCGAACTGCACGCGGATTTCCAAAAACTGATTTTCGCGTTCTACGACGCGTTCCTGAAAACGGATGCGAGCCAAGTGGAAATCAACCCGCTGGTGATCACCAAGCAGAACAAGCTCATTGCGCTGGATGCGAAGTTCAACTTCGACGACAACGCCCTGTTCCGCCAACCAGAAATTCTGGAAATGCGCGACGAGGACGAGGAAGATCCGCTGGAGCTGCAAGCCGCAAAATTCGGCCTCTCCTATGTGAAAATGGACGGCAACATTGGCTGTATGGTGAACGGCGCTGGCCTTGCAATGGCGACCATGGACATCATTAAGCTCTATGGCGGCGAGCCAGCTAACTTCCTTGATGTGGGCGGCGGCGCGAACAAAGAAAAAGTGACCGAAGCATTCAAACTCATTCTCTCCGACCCGAACGTGGAAGGGATTTTGGTGAACATCTTCGGCGGCATCATGCGCTGCGACATCATCGCGGAAGGCATTATTGCGGCGGCGCGTGAAGTGTCCTTGAGCGTGCCGCTGGTGGTGCGTTTGGCGGGTACGAACGTGGAACTGGGCAAAAAGATGCTGGCGACCAGCGGCCTGCCGATTCTCGCGGCAGACGATTTGGCCGACGCGGCGGATAAAATCACCGGCGCCGTTAAGAAACAAGCAGCGTAGTCAGGAGCTAGCACATGTCGATTCTCATCAATAAAAACACCAAAGTAATCTGCCAAGGCTTCACGGGCCGCGAAGGTACGTATCACTCCGAACAGGCGATTGCCTACGGCACCAAAATGGTCGGCGGCGTGACACCGGGTAAGGGCGGCACCAAGCATCTGGAGCTGCCTGTGTTCAACACGGTGCATGAAGCGCGCGCTAAAACGGGCGCGAACGCGAGCGTGATTTATGTGCCGCCACGTTTCGCGGCGGATGCGATTCTGGAAGCAATCGACGCGGAAATTGAATTGGCGATCTGTATCACCGAAGGCATTCCGGTGCTGGACATGGTGAAGGTGAAGCGCGCCCTGAGCGGCAGCAAAACCCGCCTTATTGGGCCAAACTGCCCAGGCGTCATTACGCCAGAAGAATGTAAAATCGGCATTATGCCCGGCCACATCCACAAAAAAGGCCGCATCGGGATTCTTTCGCGCTCCGGCACCTTGACCTATGAGGCGGTGGGGCAAACCACGGCTGTTGGCCTTGGCCAATCGAGCTGCGTGGGCATCGGCGGCGACCCCGTGAACGGTACCAACCACACGGACGTGCTGGAAATGTTCTTGGCCGACGACGAGACAGACGCGATTATCATGATCGGTGAAATCGGCGGCGACGCGGAAGAAAACGCGGCCGAGTTCCTGAAAAAATCGAAAATTAAAAAGCCCGTGGTAGGCTTTATTGCAGGCCGCACGGCGCCTCCAGGACGCCGCATGGGCCACGCGGGCGCGATTGTTTCCGGCGGCAAAGGCGGCGCGGAAGACAAAATCGAAGCCATGAAATCCGCCGGCATCAAGGTGTGCGACAACCCCGGATATATGGGCCGCACCATGAAAGAGCTGCTGGGGAAATAAAAACGAAAAAGGGGGCTTTTAGCCCCCTTTTTTATGGCGTCATTCCCGCCAAAAAATCAAAGCCGGTGGTATGCCGCGTAACAAAATCAGCGACTTCTTCAGCGAGCAGTGCTCTGGCTTTTCCGTCCAAACGACAAGAAAAGCTAATCGTCTTTTCCTGAGCAAGCTCACCCGCTTCTGTGCGTATTTCGGGGATTTCTTTTTTTCGAACACCTGCTCTGTCGGCAAATATTCCCTCTAACTCGCGCTGGTAATTATTCCATACAGATTCGGGTATTAAATATGTCCCGCTATCTTTTAGGTATGAAATTCCGATGGCGGTTTCTTGGGGTGGTGTAGGTGCTTTAGCGACGGCCGATGCCTCTTCGGCTAAAAAATATTCTGCATAGCGTGTTCGGCCTTCGGCGCTGTTAAGGTAAGCATCATACTCCTCAAAAGCATGAGTCACTTTTACAAAATTTCTTGCGTTGACCATCCCCTTAGAAAAAAGCAGCGACTGAAACCGAGTGTAATTGCTTGGGCCATCGGCTTCGTAGGGGCAAATGGAAATAATGAGCGGGTTGTTGGGGTTGATTGTTGCTTCGACCCCTGCGCGCCCCAGTAGGCCTACGGCGTATTTTGCGCGTTCTGCATCAGGGGCTTTGGCAAAAAATAAAACATCACGCGGTGAAAGTTCGCGCATCATTACCGGCATCCAATCAAGTCTAAGAATATCCTTTAGCGATGGTGCGCCGACCCCCTCCTTTGGGGAACGAAAGCGATGCGACGAAGAATGTTTATCAGGACGAGCCATGGAGTCTCCCTATCTAGGTAGAGGTCTATCACAAAATGGGGGCGCTCAATGTGACAATTGGGTGAAGATTGGGAGCGGGTGTGGGCGTGATTTGGGGATGAAAAACGAGAAGGGGACAAAAAACGCCATTTTTCGGGTGTTGTTTTTTATGGAAAATCGCCAAAAACGTGGGTTTGTGCTTGCCAAATTATACAACCGCTCCTAGAAATTGCGGCAAATAACGAAAGACGACACTATTTCTCTGATTGGCTGGTGACCCATGACCCAAGATTTTTTAGAAAATTCATATCTTTACGGCGCAAACGCGACCTTTATTGAGGAGCTGTATGGCCGCTACCTTGCCAATCCGGCCTCGGTAGATGCAAGCTGGCAGCGGTTTTTCGCGAGTTTGGCCGACCCTGCGCCACGCGGCGCCTCGTGGGACCAATTCGGCAATGCGGTGATTGGCCAGAAGGATCCTGAAGCGCCTGCAACGCCTGCGCCCGATAAAAAAGGCGCCACCGCCCCTGTGGTGGATGCGGCCAAAATTCAGGAAGAAGCGCTCTATGCGCTGAAGGCACAACAGCTGATTCGCGCCTACCGCGTGCGCGGGCATTTGCATGCAAACCTCGACCCGCTGAACATGCAGGAGAAAAAACAGGTGGCGGATCTGCTACCTGAGACCTACGGCTTCACCGCGGCGGATTATAACCGCTCCATCTATCTCGGCGGCAACCTTGGGCTGGAACGCGCGACGCTGACCGAGATTTTGAACATCCTCAAAGAAATTTACTGCGGCTCGTTCGCGGTGGAGTACATGCATATCCAAGAGCTGGAGCAGCGCGAATGGATTCGCGAGCGCATTGAGGCCGTGCGCGGCAAACCGAAATTCACGCCGGAAGAGAAAAAAGGCATTTTGGGCACCTTGCTGGAAGTGGAAGGGTTCGAGGAGTTTGTGCAGGTGAAATATACCGGCATGAAGCGCTTCTCCATCCAAGGCGGTGACGCGATGGTTCCCGGATTGCTGAGCATTCTGGAAACCGCAAGCAATGTGGGCGTGGACGAAATCGTTATCGGGATGCCGCACCGTGGGCGCATGAACGTGCTCACCACCATCATGGGCAAACCCTATTCCGAGCTGCTTTCCATCTTCAACGGTAACCTCGATTTCCCTGAGAATATCGATTCCTCGGGCGATGTGAAATACCACCTTGGCGCAAGCCACGACCGCCGCATGGCCAACGGCAAAATGATGCATTTGTCGCTGACCGCAAACCCAAGCCACCTTGAGATCGTGAACCCTGTGGTGGTGGGTAAAGTGCGCGCGAAACAAGACCAATATGCCGACGAAGAGCGCAAAAAAGTGATGGCGCTGACCCTGCATGGCGACGCCGCATTTGCCGGCCAAGGCTCGGTGCCAGAAACGCTGGCAATGGCGGATTTGCGCGGCTACCGCACGGGCGGCACGGTGCATGTGATCGTGAACAACCAAATCGGTTTCACCACCGCGCCGAAATATTCGCGCTTCACGCCGTATCCTTCGGATGTCGCGAAAATGATTCAGGCGCCTATCTTCCACACCAACGGGGACGACCCTGAAGCAGTGGCATTCTGCGCGCGCCTTGCGGTGGAATTCCGCCAACAATTCCAGCGCGACACGGTGCTGGATATTATCTGTTACCGCAAATACGGCCATAACGAGGGTGACGAGCCAATGTTCACCCAGCCGATCATGTATAAAACCATCGCGAAAAAGCAGCTGCCGGCGCATATCTACGGCCAGCGCTTGATTGCAGAAGGCGTGATCACCGAAGCCGAAATTGGCGCGATGGCAGAAAAACTGCTCGCCCATTTCAACAAGGAATACGAAGCGGGCAAGCTGTTCAAACCGAACAAAGCAAACTGGCTGGAAGGCAAGTGGGCGGGCTTCTCGAAAGCGGAAAGCGGCTTGGGTCAAGAGCCTGACACGGGCGTGGGCCTCGCTAAGCTGAAACTGCTGGGCAAGGCGTTGGCCAAGGTGCCGGAAGGATTCAACCTGAACCGCAAAATCGAGCGCCAATTGAAGGCGAAAATCGAGATGATGGACACAGGCAAAGACCTCGACTGGGCGATGGGTGAGGCGCTGGCCTTCAGCTCGCTGCTGGCCGAGGGCACACCGGTGCGCCTGAGTGGTCAGGATTCCGGCCGCGGTACGTTCTCGCACCGTCACTCGGTGTTCATCGATCAGGAAACCGAAGACCGCTATATTCCGCTGAACAATTTGGGCGGCAAACAAGCGCGCTATGAGGTGATTGATTCGTTCCTCTCGGAGCTTGCGGTGCTGGGCTTTGAATATGGCTATTCGCTGGCCGAACCAGGGGCGCTGACCTTGTGGGAAGGCCAGTTCGGCGACTTCGCCAACGGCGCGCAAATGGTGATCGACCAGTTCATCGCCAGCGGTGAAATTAAATGGCTGCGCATGAGCGGCCTCGTGATGCTGCTGCCGCATGGCTATGAAGGGCAGGGGCCAGAGCATAGCTCGGCGCGCCTTGAGCGCTTCTTGCAGCTGTGTGGGGAAGACAACATGCAGGTGGTGAATATCACCACGCCTGCGAACTTCTTCCACGCGCTGCGTCGCCAACTGCAACGCAATTTCCGCAAACCACTGATTGTGATGACGCCGAAATCGCTGCTGCGCCACAAGCTGGCTACGTCGTCGCTGGCGGATTTCGCGCCCGGCACACGCTTTGTGCGGGTGATTCCGGAAATCGACACGCTGTGCAAAGACAGTGATGTGAAGCGCCTGATTTTCACCAGCGGCAAAATTTACTACGAGCTGCTTGAGGCGCGTCGTGAGCGCAAAATCAACGATATCGCGCTGGTGCGGGTGGAGCAATATTACCCCTTCCCACGCGCAGAGATCGAAACGGCGCTCAAGAAATACCCCAACGCCGAAGTGGCATGGGCGCAGGAAGAGCCAGAGAACATGGGCGCATGGCGCTTTATCGGTCCGCGCATCGGCGATGTGATGGACGCGACAGGCCGTGCCACGAACCGCATTCGCTATATTGGCCGTGCGGAAGCGGCAAGCCCTGCCGAAGGCTACATGAAGCTGTTTACCAAAGCGCAAACGGCCGTTATCGAAAGCGCAATGAAGCTGGAAAGCGCCGTTGCAACCAAGCAAAAAAAGAAAGCATAGGAGAAGAAAATGGCTGGTGAAATTATCGTTCCGACACTGGGCGAATCCGTATCGGAAGCGACCATCGCAAAATGGTTCAAACAACCCGGTGACGCGGTGAAGGCCGACGAACCGCTGGTGGAACTTGAAACCGACAAAGTGACGGTGGAAGTGAATGCGCCTGCCGCAGGTGTGCTGAAAGCCATTTTGGCAAAAGAAGGCACCAATGTGGAAGTGGGCGCTGTGCTTGGCCAAATTGATGTGGGCGCGAGTGGCGGGAAGGCGGCTTCTGCCCCTGCGGCGGCGGCACCGGTTGCGGCGCCAGCAGCACCTGCTCCTGCAGCAAAACCGGCGGCGGCACCAAGTGCGCCTGCTGCTGCAAGCAGCGGCCCTGCGGTGACGAAAATGCTGGCGGAAAATCCGCAAGTGAACGCGTCGGCGATTTCGGCCACCGGCAAGGATGGCCGCCTGACCAAAGGCGACGTGCTGAGCGCGCTGAACGGCGACGGCATGGGCGTTGCCCCAGCCGCTGGCCCACGCGAAGAGCGCGTGAAAATGACCAAGCTGCGCGCCACCATTGCGCGCCGCCTGAAAGAATCGCAAAACACCGCGGCAACGCTGACCACCTTCAACGAGGTGGACATGAGTGCGGTGATGGCGCTGCGCAATGAATATAAGGACGAGTTCGAGAAGAAACACGGCACGCGCCTTGGCTTCATGGGCTTCTTCATTAAAGCGGCAGTGAATGCGCTGAAGCAAATTCCCGCGGTGAACGCGGAAATCGCGGGCGACGAAATCGTGTATAAAAACTACTACGATATCGGCGTGGCCGTGGGCGGCCCGAACGGCCTCGTGGTGCCGGTGATTCGCGACTGCGACAAAAAATCCCTCGCGCAAATTGAGGCGGATATCGCCGCTGCAGCACGCAAAGCGCGCGACGGCACGCTGACCATGGCCGACATGACGGGGGGCACCTTCACGGTGACCAACGGCGGTGTCTATGGCTCGCTGCTGGCGACCCCCATCATCAACCCACCGCAAGTGGGCATTTTGGGCATGCACAAGGTGGAAGAGCGCCCAGTGGTGGTGAACGGCCAGATCGTGATTCGCCCGATGATGTATATCGCGCTTTCCTACGACCACCGCATCATCGACGGGGCAGAGTCCGTGACCTACCTCGTGAAGGTGAAGCAGGCGATCGAAGATCCGCGCCGTCTGTTGCTGGGGCTGTAAGGGCTTCGGTGAAAACGGGCGGCCTGCGTCGTTGCGGCGGTGCTCGGTCGGTTACGTAGCGCTGCTACGCGCCCTTCCTGTGCGCCGACGCGCCTAGCATTCCACCCCTTTTGACCGAAGCGGGTCGAGTGGGGGTATCACATAAATTCCGACAAAGTCGGGCAATGGAGAAGAATATGACAGAGCAATTTGATGTGGTGGTGATTGGTGCGGGCCCAGGGGGCTATGTGGCGGCGATTCGTGCGGCGCAGCTGGGCCTGAAAACCGCTTGTGTGGAAAAGCGCGGCGCGCTGGGCGGCACCTGTTTGAATGTGGGCTGCATTCCCTCCAAAGCATTGCTTGAAAGCTCCGAGAAATTCGAGGACGCGCAGCACCATTTCGCCGCGCACGGGATTGAGGCGAAAGTGAAGCTCGACCTCGCCACCATGCTGGCGCGCAAGAACGACGTGGTGACCAAACTCACCCAAGGCATCGAAGGCTTGTTCAAGAAAAACAAGGTCACCTACCTGAAAGGCCACGGCACCATTACAGGCGCGAATGAAGTGAGCGTGGACGGCAAAAAATACGCCGCGAAACACATCATCATCGCCACCGGTTCGGAAGTGACGCCGCTAGCGGGCATTACGATTGATGAGAAGCAAATTGTTTCCTCCACCGGCGCGCTGGAACTGAGCGCGGTGCCGAAGCATTTGGTGGTGATTGGTGCAGGCGTGATTGGCCTTGAGCTTGGCTCTGTATGGCGCCGCTTGGGCGCGAAAGTGACCGTGCTGGAATATCTCGACCGCATTACCCCCGGTATGGATAACGAGATCGCCAAGCAATTCCAAAAACTGCTGGAGAAGCAGGGCATCGAGTTCAAGCTGGGTGTAAAAGTGGCGGGCGCGAAAACGAGCAAAGCGGTCGTGACGGTGGAGTTTGAACCCGCCGCTGGTGGCGCGAAAGAAACCATGAATGCGGATGTGGTGCTGGTGGCTGTTGGCCGCCGCCCATACACCGACAAGTTGGGTTTGGAGAATGTGGGCATTAAAACGGACGCGCGTGGCCGTGTGGAAGTGAATGGCCATCTGCAAACGGCAGTGCCAAGCATCTACGCAATTGGCGATGCAATTGTAGGCCCAATGCTGGCGCACAAAGCGGAAGACGAAGGCATGTTCGTGGCGGAAGTGATTGCAGGCCAAAAACCGCACATCAATTACGATGCGATTCCAGGCGTGGTGTATACGCACCCTGAAGTGGCCACTGTGGGCAAAACGGAAGAAGAGCTGAAGGCAGCAGGCGTGGCCTATAAGGTGGGTAAATTCCCCTTCATGGCCAACAGCCGCGCCCGCGCAACGGGGCAGACGGACGGCTTGGTGAAAATCATCGCCGATGCGACAACGGACCGCGTGCTGGGCGTGCATATCATCGGCCCGCAGGCGGGCAACATGATTCATGAAGTGTGTATCGCGATGGAATTTGGCGCGAGCAGCGAAGACATCGCCCGCACCTGCCATGCCCACCCGACCTATAACGAGGCGGTGAAGGAAGCGGCGCTTGCAGTAGATGCCCGCGCGATTCACATCTAATGGATGACCGCAGCGCCATCACCGAGTTGCTGCACAGCTATTTCGATGGGCTGTATCACAGCGATGTGGAACGGCTGCGCCGCGTTTTTCACCCGAAGGCGATCTATGCGTCGGCGACCGAAGGGGAGTTGCTTTACCGCACGATGGAGGACTATTTCGCCGTTGTTGCGGTGCGGCCTGCGCCTGCCAGCAAGAATGAACCGCGCCGAGATACAATTGAATCGATTGCGTTTGGCGGGCCCGTGACCGCGCTCGCCCGCGTTCGCTGCGCGATCGGCCCCAAATATTTTACGGATTTCCTGAGCCTTGTGAAACTCGGCGGTGAATGGAAAATTATCAGCAAGGTGTTCGACTACGAAACGGTCTAGGACTTCATCACCCGTAGCACGGTTTCGTACACATCTTTGACATGCTCTTCGGGCTTGAGGCGGCCGGTTTTCATTTGGTCGGCGGCTTTCTGCCATGTATCGGCGGCGATTTCCGTGGGCACGAAGGCAAAGCCCGCTTTCTCCACCGCCGCAATCACCGCCTGCGCCTGCGTGGTGTAATTTTCAAAAAAATACGACGAATCCGCCTTGGCAATGGCGTTCTCAATCACGGTTTGCAGCTTGGCTTTGCTCATGCCAGAAGTTCGACATTGCCGCCGATGGCGGCGGTGTTGATGGTGGTGGTGCGTTCGGTGACAAAGCGTAGCAGGTAATGCGGGCCGCCCGCTTTGGGGCCGGTGCCAGATAGGCCTTCGCCGCCAAAGGGCTGCACGCCGACAACCGCGCCAGTCATGGAGCGGTTCACGTAGCGGTTGCCTGCGGGGATTTGCCCCAGAATCTCGTCGATCGTGCCGCGCAGGCGGGTGTGTAGCCCGAAGGTGAGGCCATAACCGCTGCCTGCCACACGGGCGAGGGTTTTGTTCAGGTCTTTGGCTTTATAGGTGAAGAAATGCAGCACGGGGCCGAAGACTTCTTCGGTCAGTTCGCTGGGGTCATCTAGCCCGAACACGTGCGGCTCAACAAATGTATCGCCTTCTAAGTGATGTCCGCGCACGCTGTGCGTCCAGCGGGCGGTGCGCTTCATGTGGTCGATATGGCCGAGCAGGTGTTTTTGCGCTTCGCGGTCGATCACGGCGCCGATGTCGGTGGTGAGTAGCCGTGTGTCGCCGATGCGTAGCTCGTTCATGGCGCCCATGAGCAGTTCGCGCAGCTCGTGCGCCACTTCATGCTGCACAAACAGCATGCGTAAAGAAGAGCAGCGCTGCCCAGCGGAGCCAAACGCGCTGAGGATGATGTCGTCCACCGCTTGCTCGAGCAGGGCGGAGCTGTCGACAATCATGGCGTTGAGACCGCCTGTTTCGGCGATGAGCGGCACGATAGGCCCGTCTTTCGCGGCAAGGCTGCGGTTGATGAGTTTGGCCACGGCAGTGGAGCCGGTGAAGCACACACCCGCGATATGCGGCGCATTCACCAATGCCGCGCCCACGGTTTCGCCTTGGCCGCACACCAGCTGTAGGGCGTCGGTTGGCACGCCTGCTTCGTGCAGCAGGGCAACGGCGCGGGCGGCAATGCGCGGGGTTTGCTCCGCCGGTTTGGCCAGCACCGGATTGCCCGCCACCAACGCGGCCACCACTTGGCCAATGAAAATGGCGAGCGGGAAATTCCATGGGCTGATGCACAGGAATGGCCCGCGCCCATGCAGGGTAAGAATGTTGCTTTCGCCCGTGGGGCCCGCAAGAATTTCTGGCGCGAACACACGCTCGGCTTCGTTTGCGTAGTAGTAGCAGAAATCGATGGCTTCGCGCACCTCGGACACGGCGTCGCTGTAGGTTTTCTTGGCCTCGGTAATCAGTAGGGCGAGGAGCTCGTCGCGGTGCGCATCCAGCAAGCTACCTGCGCGGCGCAGGATGGCGGCACGGGCGTGGGCGGGCGTGTTGTCCCACCCAGCAAAGGCCGCGTGGGCGCGGGCAACAATGGCGGGGATGTCTTTTTCATGCGCATCCGCGGGCGGTGTGGGCAGCGCTGCAAATTTTGCTTCCACACCCTTCAAGAAAGGCAGGCGCAGGCTGCGATAGCCGAACTCCGTACCCAGCGGGTTTTTGCGTTTCGCACCGTAAATATCCGCAGGCAGGGGAATATGCTCCGACGGCAGTCCGCCCGTTTGGCGCGCCAGCTCCGTGGGGCAAACGGTGAGGGAGGAAATGGGTGTTTCCTTATCCAGCAGCAAATGCACGAACGAGCTGTTCGCGCCATTTTCCAGCAGGCGGCGAATGAGGTAGGCGAGCAAATCCTTGTGTGCGCCCACGGGGGCATAAATCCGCACGCGGTGAGTGCCCACTACCTGATCGTGCAGGGTTTCGCCCATGCCGTGCAGGCGCTGGAATTCATAGGCCGAATCGGGCACGCGTTTGTGCGCAGCAATTTCGATCATCTTGGCGACGGTGGTGGCGTTATGTGTCGCGAATTGGGGGTAGATAGATTGCGTATTCGACAGCAGCACATCCGCACAGGCGATGTAGGACAAATCGGTGTGCGGTTTGCGGGTGAACACGGGATAGCCCGAAAGTCCCATGATTTGGGCGTATTTGATTTCGCTGTCCCAATAGGCGCCCTTCACGAGGCGCACGGGCAGGCGGCGTTTGTTGGTGCGGGCGAGCTCCACCAGCGCCTCGGCGACGTAAATCGCGCGCTTCTGGTAGGCTTGCAGCACAAAACCAATGCCGCCGAAATCGGCGAATTCGGGGTCTTCGATGAGGGCTTTGTAAACCTCGAGTTGCAGCTCAAGGCGGCTGGCTTCCTCTGCATCCAGCGCGACGCTGATGTTATGCTTCACCGCTTCGCGGATGATGTCTTTGAGGCGCGGCATCAGCTCGGCGAAGACGCGGTCGTGCTGGGTGATGGAATAGCGCGGGTGCAGCGCCGAGAGTTTGATGGAAATGCCCGGACGGGCGAATAATTCCGTTTCCGTTGCCGCGGCGGCGATATCGCGAATGCCCGCGAGGTAGGAGTTCACGTAGCCCATGGCCTGCGCGTCGGTGCGCGCGCCTTCGCCAAGGATGTCGTAGGACATGACGTAGCCGCGTTGCTCGTCTTTTTTGGCGTTGCTGATGGCGGCATCCACCGTCTCGCCCATCACGAATTGGGTGCCGAGGAATTTCATGCCTGCGCGCAGCGCTTGGCGGATGACAGGCTCGCCCGAGCGCTTGATGAGGCCACCAAACCACGAGGTGAGCGACTCGCCCTTATCCAGCTCCAGCACGGAACCGGTGAGCATCAGCGCCCATGTGCTGGCGTTGACGAGGGTGGAATCGCTCTGGCCGAGATGTTTTTTCCAGTCGCCCGTGGAGAAGGTGTCTTCAATCAGCTGGTCGGCGGTGGTGGCGTCGGGGATGCGCAGCAAGGCCTCGGCCAAGCACATCATGGCGATGCCTTCTTTGGTGGAAAGCCCATAAGATTGCAGGAAAGATTCCACCGTGTTGCCCGCCCCGCGGGAACGCTGGTTCTCGATTAATTTTCCCGCGCGCGCGGCCACAGGTTCGGCCAGCGCGTCGAGCGCGCCTGCGCGGTAAAGCAAATGGGCAACGGCGGATTTTTCATCCTCGAGCGCATGCGCGCTAATATGATCGAGCCAATGGGTCATGCTCTTTATTTGCCAGATTGGTTGCGAAAGTCAAAGCCTGTGGCAATCAAAACGAAACTGCGCTAACCACAGGCCGCGTGGTCCCGTAGCTCAGCTGGATAGAGCAAGCGTTTCCTAAACGCTAGGTCGTGTGTTCGAATCACATCGGGATCACCAGATTCTTTTGGCGACGGCTTCCGGATGGCGGCTTCCTGTGCGATAGCTTGGTATGAATCCAACGGGAGTCGTCGATGTTTGTGCATGTTTCCTTAGCATCAGCAGCGCCATTACAGGCGGTTGCACCACGGCTGTTTTATGGAGATTTGCAAGCCGTGCACCGCGCGGCGACGGCGGAATCGGCGGTGGTGCATGCCTGCAAAGAGCCTTGCCATAAGCAGGCGGCGCATTACAGCAAGTCGTTGCCGCCGACCCATCCGGAGTATTTATGCGCACAGCGTCCGCAGCATCTCTATTTGAACATGATCGATCCGCCGTTGCCGTTGTTTAAGCGTGAACTGTTTGAGGCGTTTTTTGCCTTTGTGGACCAGCATATTGCGCAGCGTGATGTGCTGATTCATTGCAATCAAGGAAGGTCGCGCGCGCCCAGCCTTGCCTTGTTATATATGGCAAAGCGGCTTCATTTGCTGCCGAACGAAAGTTATGACCGCGCCCGCGCCGAGTTTCAGCGTCAGTTTCCGTATGCCCCCGGCGCAGGCATCGCGCTGTTTTTGTCGGAGAACTGGGACGCACTTGGGGGCTGAGCTGAATGGTGCGCCACCCATGAAAGGCAGCCTTCGACAAAGGAACGCGAGCGGCCACGGCATTGGTCTAAATGGGTAATGGATTTCTTTTGCGCCCACGCATAGCCGGCCTGATGGCCGCTACAGTCCTTCGTGCAAGGGACACCCAAAAATGTTTTTTGAGCAAGAGCCACCGAGCCGCCAAACAAAAAAAAGACGAGGGCGATGCCTATTCTTCCCATGCGCTGAGGCAGTGGCATTTATTTGCTCAGAATCTCAGGAACGCCGCTGGGATAGAGTTTGGCGATGGCGTCGCTGATGGCGGTGAGGCGGCCTTCGGGGCTGGGGTGGGTGGCGAAGAATTGCGTGTCTGCACCCGCCTTATAGGCCTCGGTCAGGATTTGGAACATGCTGAGCATGGCATTGGGGCTGTAGCCCGCATCCGCCATGATTTTCACGGCACGCGCATCCACGCTGCCTTCTTGCTGCACGGTGAAGGCGGGGATCATGGGCGCGGGGGCTTCCGGCACATGCATATGGTGGCCGGAAATAACATGCGCCGCGCCATTGGCCATGACGGCGGCAAGCTCGCCCTCGGTGCGCATGCGGTTCACCAATGCGGTGGTGACATAGACATCGCCCGTGGAAAGAGCGAAGGCGTTGATGGCATTCGCGTCCGCCAACAGGTGGAAGGTGAGCGGCTTGGTGGCGTCTTTCGCGTCGGTTTTGGTGGTGATGGCGGTGGCGATGCGGTTCACAAGGTCGCGCTGGGCGATGTCGCTGCTCTCGCCGCCATATTTTTTCATCAGCAGGCCGCTAATTTCCACGTCGCGCGCATCCAGCTGCTCCACGGTGAGCTCGGGCTGCTTGCCACCCGCGGTGGTGGCCGAAGGCGGGGTGGGGTTGCCCACGAGAGAAAGCACCAACGCAATCAGCGCGATCAGCGCAATCAATGCAGGGATGCGCAAATTTTTGGGCAGTTTTTCGAATAATTTTTCGGCCATGATCTATCTATCGGTTGGGTGGAACGTTATCCAACCTCATAAGCAATAGGGGGCAAAAGCGCAAGCGATGCTGCACTGCCGCTTGCAACGCCCCCATGATTTGCTAACAATGCGCGCAACCCCATCCATGAGGATTCCCATGCCAAAAATTACTGTAAAAACGCCTGTAGTCGAGCTCGACGGCGACGAAATGACCCGCATTATCTGGGCGCTGATCAAGGAAAAACTGATTCTGCCGTTTCTGGATATTAAGCTGGAATACTATGACCTTGGCATCGAAAAACGCGACGAAACCAATGACCAGATTACGCTGGACGCCGCGGCTGCCATCAAAAAACACGGGGTGGGCATTAAATGCGCCACCATTACGCCCGACGAAGCGCGGGTGAAAGAATTTAACCTGAAACAGATGTGGAAGTCGCCCAACGGCACCATCCGCAACGCGCTGGATGGCACAATCTTCCGCGCCCCCATCATCTGCAAAAACATTCCGCGCTATGTGCCCGGCTGGAACGCACCGATTATTGTTGGCCGTCATGCGTTTGGCGACCAATACCGCGCGACCGATATGGTGCTGGATAAGGCGGGGACATTCAAAGTCACCTTCGTGCCGGACGACGGCTCCGCGCCGATTGAACATGAGGTGTACAAGTTCAAAGGCGCGGGCGTGGGCATGGCGATGTATAACACGGATGCCTCCATCGAGGGGTTTGCGCGCAGCTGCTTTAACTATGGGTTGAGCGTGAATTATCCCGTATATCTCAGCACCAAGAACACCATTTTGAAAAAATACGACGGTCGGTTTAAGGATATTTTTCAGCGCATTTATGATGCTGAATTTAAAGCAAAATTCGAAGCAGCGAAGCTGTGGTATGAGCACCGCTTGATCGACGATTTGGTGGCCTATGCGATTAAGAGCAATGGCGGGTTTGTCTGGGCGTGCAAAAACTATGACGGCGATGTGCAGTCCGACGTGGTGGCGCAGGGCTTTGGCAGCCTTGGCCTGATGACCAGCGTGCTACTGACGCCAGACGGCAAAACGGTGGAAACCGAGGCCGCACACGGCACCGTGACCCGCCATTACCGCGAGCACCAGAAGGGCAAAGAGACCTCCACCAACCCGATTGCCAGCATTTTTGCATGGACGGAGGGCCTCAAATACCGCGCCCGCTTCGATGCCACGCCGGAACTGACCGCCTTCTGCGAAAAGTTGGAAAAAGCGGTGATCGATACGGTGGAAGCAGGCACCATGACCAAGGATTTGGCGCTATTGGTGGGGCCTGAGCAGGCCTATGTGACTACAGGCGCGTTCATCGACGCGGTGGCCAGCCGGCTTTAGGGCAGAAATCTTCATAAAACTGTCACACGATTGGCCGCCTGCATCCGCTAGAGTGGGTGCGTAAAGAACCAAACCGATGGCCGCTATGACCGATGCTGAAACCCCGCTTCCCCTTCAACGCCGCGCGCTGATGAGCGACCTTGTGCGCCGCATGATTCGCGATGTGCGGGATGAAAAACCGGAATTAAAACAAGAAGTTGAAGTGACTTCGACCGACGGGCGCACGACTGAAAAACGGCCGCTTTATAAAGTGCTGGACGAGCTCGCATCGGTGGTGTGGTTGCGGCATGAGGGCAAGCCCACCGCGCAAGAGCAGGCGCGCGCCGACCAATTAACGCAGGATTTGGCGCGCATTGACCCGTCGCTGCACGTGGTGGTGGCGGACGTGATGGCGCATGCAAGCCAGCTGCACCAAATGGCAGGGTTGCTGGCGCGCGAATCGGTGATGAACCTCAGCGCCCGCAAGGACGAAAACAACCCCGTGCGCAAAATGCTGTTTAAAATGCAAAGGGGCGGGGTGGGCGCAGGCCGCGTTTTTGCCACCGCGCAGGATGCGGTAGCGGCGATTGCAGGCACCAGCTTTGAAGCCACCTTCACCGGCCACCCCACCAACACCAACAGCATTGCCTCCATGCAAACCCAGCGCACGGCGGCGGCGGCGACCATTGCGTTTGCGACCGCAGAAAACCAAGACCGCAAGGAAGCCTATGCAAAGGCACAACAAGCCTTAATCGATTTTGCAAAAACGCCGTTGTTGCCGATGAAAAATGGCGTGCCCACAAAACTGAGCGTGGCCGAAGAAACGCAAACCATGCTGTATTTCTTGGGCAATGCCTATGACGATCTGCCCCAAACCTATGGCCAGTTTGATGAAGAGTTGAAGCAGGCATACGGCGAGGAATATCGCCCGAAAGACCTGAAACTGGGGCTGAAATTCCATAGCTGGGGCTCCTCCGGCGACAAGGACGGCAACAGCAATGTGAACGGCGACACCACCTTGCAAGCGCTCGCCGCACACAAGGCGGAAATTTATGGGCGCTATGCGCGGGATTTAGAAGCGCTGGGTGTGCCGCTGATGGGCGACGATGTGGCGCATTTGAAAAAAGCAGCGGCGGAAGCGGCGAATGCAGTATCCTCCATTCAGATAATGCTTGAGCATAAAGACCAACTATCGCCCCAAGAATTTTCGGATATTTCCAAGCAAATTAGCGTTGCCACCCAAATGGTGGATTTACCGCGCGTGATGCAAACGCTGGAGCAAAAAATTGAGAAGGCGCCAGCAGAACAACAACAGCCGATGCTGAATTTGCTGCGCCGCATGCGCACGTTTGGCGAAGGGTTTGGCACCATTGAATACCGCGAAACGGCGGAAGAATATACCCGCGTGGTCGAGAAGCTCATTCCCCATTACGAGCAGATGGACGAAGCGGCGCGCTGCGCAAAAATTTCTGAATTGTTGAAACACCCGCAGCAGCTTCATGATTTAGCGGCTACGCTTTACGCAGATATTCAGGGAAAATATACCAAGCCCTATAGCCCCACCGACCGTGGGCCGATAGCTTACCAAACACTGAAGCGCATGGAATTGGCGCGAGATTTTCCGGAAACATTCCAGAACAACGTGTTGGCGGAATGTAAGAACACCAGTAATATTCTGGAAGCGCTGCTGCTGCAGCATGCGGTGATGAAAGATGGCAAGCGCCCAAAGATGGGGATTGTGCCGCTGTTCGAAGATCACGAAACGCTGAAAAAAGCCCCCGAGATTGTGCGCGGTGCGTTGCATAATCCGTATTATTTCAAACATCTGTTGGATGTTTCCCTAGCGCGCAACGTGCCACCGACGCAGCAGATCCAATTGGCGCATAGCGACAACTTTAAGCGGGCGGGCATTGCAGCGCGCGCGCTGATTGCGCGCGCCCACGAAGAGCTGCGCGACGTGCTGCGTGACTTCAGCAAGGGGTTGCGTGAGGGGCATATTTTCCCCGAAGTGTTTGAAGGTGGGGTTGCGGGTGTAACGCAGGATGGCCGCAAACACTATATCGATGCGATTGATGCGCTGGTTGAGAAGGGATTGAAGATGGAATTCTTCGAAGGCGGAAGCCAGTCGGATTGTATCCGTGGCGGTGGGCGCGCGATTTCGGCGACCATCAACGCCTTTGGCTTGCATGATTTTGCAAAGATGACCTTCCAAGGCGGCGATTTGCTGAATTTCTTCAACCTGCCGCAAGCGGCAGCGCGACTATTTACGCATAATATTTCCAACTGTGTAAAACGCGCCAACAGCGGTGAACCGCGCCGCCGCCTCAGCGAGCGTGACCAAAAAATTATCGATGCATTTGATGTGGCGAAGAAAAGCTATATCGGGCTGTTTAACAGTGAAGAATTCAGAAAATTTATTAACTGCATTGATTATGCAGAGGTAACGCAAGCGGGCAATTACAGTTCCCGTGCGGCGAACCGCACGGGCTCGGGCGAGCTTGTAAACATCGACAAGGCGCGGGCAATTGGCTGGAGCGAAACCATGCAGCATTCCGACTTTGTGGCGACATGGGTGGGTGTGCAAAATATCGAGCAAGAGCTGGAGAAGAAAATCAAAGGCGCGCAGTTGCCCGAAACGCGCAAGAAGCTCTACGCAGAATCACCGATTTATTCCGACATGATTGACCGCATGATGCACGGGCTGATGCGTACCGACATGGCCTATGTGCGGGAAAAAAGCCGGTTGGAAGACGGGCAGGAAAATCCACTGATGGAAACGTTCCATGCGCAATATGTGGAGGCGTTTAGGCTGTGTATTGAGTCCTACACGGGGCAGCCAGCGGAGAAGTTTTTGCAAGGAAAAGACCCGAACGCGATGGTCTATAGCGGCGAGTTGCGCAACATTATCAAGCAAGAAGTCTATCCGCATGTGAAAGATGTGCTGGGCGATCAGGAGCGCTTGGTGAAGCTGGTGCATAGCATGGAAACATGGGATAAAAACGCCCTGACGGAGGTGCAAAAAAACACCTTCAATTCGCTACTGCATAACACGCTGGATACGATTCACCATGGCCGCTTGCCGCTGGTGGATGACCCAACCTATGCCCGCGAATTCTGCCATGTGATGAAAATCGACCGCCCATGGGTGGACGATGCAAAACAGCAAGGCCGCGCGGCCTAGCGCCTATTTGGCCGAAGGGTGGGCGTCGCTATAGGCTTGCATCAGGCGGGCAGTGTCCACATGCGTGTAGCGCTGGGTGGTGGACAGGCTGACATGGCCGAGCAGTTCCTGAATGTCGCGCAGCTCCGCCCCACGCGAAAGCAGATGGGTGGCGAACCCGTGGCGCAGCGCGTGCGGCGTGAGGGTTTCGGGCAAACCCATTTCGCGGCGAATACGTTGCAAGGTGCGGCTGAAAATGGCCGCCTGTAGTTTTTTACCGCGCAAGCCCACGAACAACGGAAACGAACCTTCCTGATGCCAATGATGTGGGGACTGGGTGAGATACTCATCAATCGCGTTGCGCACGAGGGTGAGCAGCGGCACCTGTCGCTCCTTATTGCCTTTGCCGAGAATGCGCAGCGTGCCCTCGCTGCTGCGGATGTCGGCGATGGTGAGGTTCAAGGCCTCACTTATCCGAAGGCCGGAGCCATAAAGCAGCATGGAGATGGCGTGGTCGCGCGCGGCGATCCATGGCAGGCGTTCTTGGTCGGCCATCGCATCCAGCGCGGCGGCGGCTTGCTTTTCGCTGGGCGCTTTGGGCAGGGGCTTATCCAGCTTCGGCGTGGCGGTCTGTAGTGCAGCGAGGTTACGAATACCCGCATGGGTGTTGAGATGGCGGAAGAAGGTGCGCACTGCCGAAAGCGCCCGCGCGTTGGAGGATTTGGCATAACCGCGCCCCGCACGGTAAGCCAGCCATGCGCGGATGTCCCGCTCCTCGATCGCGCCTAATTCTTGCAGCGAGAGCGCTTTGCCATGATGCTGGAACAAGAAGGCGAGAAAGCCCGAAACATCGTGTAAATACGCCGCGCAGGAATGGGTGCTGGCGCGCCGCACCGCCGCAAGCTCCTTCAGCCACCCGCGCAGATGCGCGCTGACATCCGAGGCAATGGGGGAAGGGGCTTTGGCTTCAGGCATAGTATGTTCCGCCGCAGTTACACCGATAAATCAATATCCACTAAGCAGCGGTCGAGCACGATGCTCATGACTTCGCCCAAGAACCCGAGCAGCTCGCCGCCTTGATGGGGGTGGAAACGGTCCGCATGCCGCACGCCGAAGGCGAGGATGGCGGGGCGCTTGATGGTGGGCAGATCGAGCCGCACGAGCGCGGAGGAGCGCACGAGGCTGGAGCAATCTGCAAACACCATTTCAAAGCCAATCGGTGGCTCGCTTTGCGTGTCGGCGATGAGGCGTACTTTCTCGCCCAGCAGCACGGCACCTGCGGTGCCATTCGGCACAAAGGCGATGCCAGAGTAATTGTCTTCGTTGTAATAGGTTTCGTAGATGCCCGCCATGTCGGACTCCATCGCGAGGCGCACCACGTCCACATCGAACCATGTCATCAGGTCGGTGGTGAGCACTTCCAAAAGCTCCTCCAAATTGCGGGCGCCGACCACGGAAAGCACAGCGCGCTGCACCTGCTGCTGCACCGAGAGATTTTCGCGCGCGCTGACCACAAGGCCGTTGAAACGATCCTTCATTTTGCGGTTGCTGCGACGCAGATTATCGATGGCGTAGAACTGGAAATCGATGACGCCGCGGCCATGCTGTTGCTCGGGCGGTACCAGCACTTCAAGCAGGTCCGGATGCTCGGCCAGAAATTGCGGATTGCTTTGCAGATATTCGATGACGATTTTCTTCGTCATTTCGGTGCTGAGAATGTCGGGCTGCTGCAGGGTGCTCATATCAAATCCATCGCTGAGTGATGCACAGAAGCTAGCAGAAAAACCTGCAACACTCACGGGCAGAACGCCGTTTTTGCAGGCGCACCGCGTTTTTCGCGCCAGTGATGCGCCAGCGCCACCGTTGGCTAGTGCGGCCAAAAATCACTAGGGATGGTGATGCGGATTTTACCAGCCACTACATTTTGATAGATTTTTCGTTTCGTCTGTGTTTCACTCCATCTGTGCCGCGCAGCAATGCGAAGAGCACGGACAGTTCGGCAAGTGATTTTCGGTCACTTTCATCAGGAGAGCACATGTCCGTTGTACAGTTTGAACGCCTTGAAGTCGTTTCCCAAAATCCCCTCGACCTTGCCGAACAACTTGTGAATGACCGTGATTGGTTGTTTGAGCGCCCTGACGATGCAGAACTCGTGGCGGAAGTGACGGGTAACTGGTGCAACTACCGCATTTGGTTCGCGTGGCAGCCGGATCTGGGCGGCCTGATTTTCTCCTGCGCCTTCGACAGCAAAATCCCCGAAAAATCACGCAGCAAAATTCATCCGCTGCTTTCCGCGGTGAACGAAAAAATGTGGCTCGGCCATTTTGATATGGGCTCCGAGGACGGCATGATCATGTTCCGCCACGCGCTGCTCTTGCGCGGCGGCCTTGGCGCCACCACGGAACAATTGGAAGACCTGATGGACATTGCCATCACCGAGTGCAACCGGTTCTTCCCCGCGTTCCAGTCCGTTCTCTGGGGCGGCAACACGGTGGAAGAAGCCCTGCAAATCGCCATGCTGGATACGGTGGGAGAGGCGTAGCCTCTCCACCTTGTTTGTTGGTGGCGCGCTCTCGCGCGCGTGGGGGCAACGGAAGATTGCCCCCAAACCCCCTCGTTCGCGCTCATGCGCTCCGGCTCGCCATGGGAGGCTACGCGCGGCTAGAAGTTTCCGCCGCGCATGGCGTTGATGTAGTGCTGTGCGCTACTACTCAACCTGTCATGAAGACGGGGTGACAGTTGGAGGGTGTTTGGGCGTTTGAGATTATCGGTGCGTAGGGTTCCATCCCGAGCCGCGAGCGTAAGCGAAGCGAGGGGGAGCCGGTAGGCGGGGGCGACCTTTAATCGCCCCCACGCGCGCAACGCGCGCTACAAGAAATAATACGGATTTACATCGACCTTGATACGCACGCCGGAGAATTTTTGGGTGGCGAGCCAGCCTTTGAGGGTGCGTTGCAGGTGAATGCCATCGCGGGCTTTGACGAGTAGACGGTAGCGGAACTGGCCGCGCAGTTTGGAAAGTGGGGCGGGGGCAGGGCCCAGCACCGTGAGGCGGCTATCCGCAGGGGCGGACTGGGCGAGGATTTGGCCCGCGCGTTTGACCTTGGCTTCGTCCACCCCATCCAGCAAAATGGCGGCGAGTTGGCCGAACGGCGGCCACCCGCCTGCGCGGCGTTCCTTGGCCTCCAGCGCCATGAGCTGGTCGCGGTCGCCCGCCACGAGGGCTTCCATCACGGGGTGATCCGGCAGATAGGTTTGAATGAACACGCGCCCAGCCAGTTCGCCGCGCCCTGCGCGCCCACCCAGCTGATGCAGCATTTGATACGTGCGCTCGCCCGCGCGCAAATCCGCGCCGCTGAGGCCCACATCTGCATCCACCACCGCCACGAAGGTGAGGCGCGGGAAATGGTGCCCCTTCGCGACCATCTGCGTGCCGACGATAATGTCGATCTCCCCGCGCTCAATCGCGTCCCATGTATCAGTGGCGATGGATTCGTCGCTGCTCAAGACAGCGAGCGATGGAATCATTTCCAGCGGTTGTTCTGGCCGCGTAGCCGAAGGCGAGCCCGCAGGAGGGGGAGCGGAGCGGGGGCGGGACGCCCCCTGCGCGTCAGCGCTAATAGAAAGCATCGCCGCGACTTCTTCGGCGATGCGCTCCACACCGGGCCCGCAGGGGGCGAGCATGGCGGCGTCGGCGCTGCAGGCGGGGCATTTGGTTGGCATCGGTTCGCGGTGATCGCAGTGGTGGCAGCGCAGATAGTTTTTTGAAGGGGATGCTCCCCTTCGCTGCGCTGACCCCTCGGGCTCGCCTTCGGCTACGCGGCTTGAACAACCGCCGTGATTATCCGTGCGTAGGCCTTCGGCCGAGCCGCCGCGCACGCGCAGGGGGCTTGGGGGCTGGCCCCCATGTAAAACGAGCCATGCCGAGCAATCTTTGCACTCGAAACGGTGGCCGCAGGCGCGGCAGAGCAGCAGGGGCGCATAGCCGCGGCGGTTGAGGAAGAGCAGCGCTTGCTCGCCGCGGGCGAGGGTGGCGAGCAGCTCTTTTTTGATGGTGGGGGAAAGGAAATCGCCGCGCTCGGGCGGGTCGTTACGCATATCCACCAGCTGCACACTGGGCATGCCTGCGGCACCAAACCGGTCGGATAAATGCAGCGCGCGGTATTTGCCCTCGCGCACATTTTCGAGCGTTTCGAGTGACGGCGTGGCGCTGGCGAGCACGATGGGAATCTGCTCGAAATGCGCGCGGACAACGGCCATGTCGCGCGCGTGGTAGAGTACGCCGTCTTCCTGCTTATAGCTGGGGTCGTGCTCTTCATCCACGATGATGAGGGAGAGGTTTTTGAACGGCAGAAACAGCGCGGAGCGCGCGCCCACCACCACCTGCACCTCGCCGCGCGCCACCGCTTGCCATGCGCGGGCTTTGGCCACAGGCGTCATCCGCGAATGCCAGACGACGGGTTTTGCGCCAAAGGTTTTTTCAAACCGCGCGAGCCATTGATGGGTAAGGGCGATTTCGGGAAGGAGGACGAGGACTTGATTGGGTGGGGGCATCGCCCCCACACCCCCAGACGCGTGCGCGGCGGCTCGGGATGGAACCCTACGCGAATCATCGTGATGTGCGGTGATTGCTGCAGCAAGCGCATGGAAATACACTTCGGTTTTGCCCGAGCCCGTGACGCCGTCGAGCAGTATTGGTTTTGTGCCGTGAATTTCCTTCGCGGCGGCGGCCTGTGCATCCGTAAGGGTGGGCAGAGTGATGGTGAATACCTGAGGCGGCAGCGCCTTCTTGGGCGTCTTCGCCGCGTAAGCTAGACCGCACAACGACAGCACCGACCCTTTGGGGGCGAGGGTGAAGTCCGAAATCCAATCGATCCACGCGCGGTAGTTTTTGGAAAGTGGCGGCAGTGTATCCAGTACGCGGGTGACGGGTTTGAGGGTGAACTTTTTTTTAGGTGATGGTTCGAGCCGCGTAGCCGAAGGCGAGCCCGCAGGAGGGGGAGCGGAGCGGGGGCGGGACGCCCCCTGCGCGTCAGCGCTAGACCAAATTACGCCAATCAGCTTCCTGCCTTGCAGAGGCGCTTCGACCAGCGCGCCTTCGGGGGTGCCTTGGGGCACGGCGTAGTCAAACGGTTCGGGCACGAGCGCGGGCATCAGCACGGGCATTGAAGTCGTTGCTTGCGAAATGGGGTCGGGTGCTGTTAAAGCTTCGCTCATCAATTTTCATCTTGTCATGCTGAACTTGTTTCAGCATCCATCCTTATAAATAGATGGACCCTGAAACAAGTTCAGGGTGACATATCGTGAGGGGCATGACTATGAAGTTTTTTGCGGACACTGCTGAAATCGCTGAAATCAAGGAACTGGCGCTGACGGGCTTGCTGGATGGGGTGACGACGAACCCCTCGCTGATTAAAAAATCCGGCCGCGATTTCAAAAAAACCATCGCCGAAATTTGTGAGCTGACGGATGGCCCTGTGTCGGCCGAAGTGGTGGCGATGGATGCCGAGGGCATGATTCGCCAAGGCGAAGAGCTCGCGAAAATTGCCAAGAACGTGGCGATTAAAGTGCCACTGACGATTGAGGGCCTGAAGGCCTGTAAGCACTTCACCAGCCGCGGCACGATGGTGAATGTAACCCTTTGTTTTTCTGCGGCACAAGCCATTTTGGCGGCCAAAGCGGGCGCGACATTTGTGTCGCCCTTCGTTGGCCGGTTGGACGATGTGGGCACGGACGGCCTGACCCTGATTCACGACATTGTGGCGATTTACAACAACTACCCCGAATTTGAAACGCAGGTGCTGGTGGCCAGCGTGCGCAACCCGATGCATATTGTGGAATCCGCCAAGATGGGCGCGCATGTGATGACCGCGCCGCCATCCGTGATTAAAGCGCTGGTGAACCACCCGCTGACGGATAAAGGCCTCGACCAATTCCTGAAAGACTGGGCCGCAACGGGGCAGACGCTCTAATGAAAAAACTGCCGCGACGGTTCGCATCTGTTTTGGTGCCGCTGTTTATTTCTATCATTATGACGTGCATTATTTCCGGAATCAGCACTTTCCGAGCCACCGGAAGCGACCCGAATTTTTTTCATCTTTGGCCGAAAGCATGGCTATTTTCATGGATGATTGGCTTTCCCGTTTTGCTTGTGGTGCTGCCCGCAGTGCGCAAATTTGTATCGTGCATGGTTGAGGACTAGGCGGCGCTTAACGCTGCAGGCTGATGCTGCTGAGGCCAATGTCGCGTGCGGCGGTTTTGAATGCAGGACTGCTGCTCATCAGGGTTTCCGTCACACGATTCATGATGGCAATCGCGCGCTCGCGGGCGACCACCTGTGCATGTTTTTCCCATTTCGGATTGCCGAACACATTTTCGTTATAGTCCAAATCGCTGACCCAACAGGTGTCTTGCACGTAATCCATCGCGCATTTTAGCTTTTCGGCGGCGTGGGTGGGGTCGGAGCCATGCAGCCCTTCGATGGCGGCGCGCAGGTTTTCTTTTGCTTCGCCAAGCGCCGCGGGTGCAGTGGCAAGGGTGGCGTCGTCGAGGTCGTTATATTCGCCTACTTCATGCTGGGGAAAGCGTTTTACCACGTTCGGCTCTTTCAGCAGGTCGGCCAAATTTTGCGCAATATCGCGGAAGGCAAACGCCGCCCCTTTGGCAGTGGAAATCGTTTTGCGAAACTCCCCAGCCACAAGCTTGTCGACATTGATTTTACTGGTATCCGTCATGACCTGTTCGCCTCTCCTAGACTGCTTACTATACGGGAGAACGATTAAAAAACGGTTAACGGAAAAACGGAAATAAGCGGATAAATATCAGCTACTTCTTCAAGGCGTCGAGCGCGGCGCGCAGGGCTTCGTTCTCGGCGCGGGCTTTTTCGGCCATGGCTTTCACCACGTCGAATTCATCGCGGGTGACGTAGTTCCCGCGGGCGAACAGGCGCTCCACCTTATCCGCCACGAGGGTTTCAAGCTCACGGCGCATATCCATCGCGGCACCGGCGGCACCGGAGAAAAGTTTTGCGACATCTTCGAACAGTTTGGAATCTTTTTGCATGCGGGCAGAATAGAATGCTCTGCGCCGATAGTCCAGAGCTGTGTGTGATGTACTCGCCACTTGCCACTGCCTGCGCGCCCCTCTATTCTGCCTGCAAACAGCGAGGCGCGAATGAAACGGATTTTGGTGACAGGCGGTGCAGGCTTTATTGGCAGCAACATCGCAGGCATGCTGGCCGACCATACGGACTACCGCATTGTGGTGGTGGATGAGTTTGGCTCTACCGAAAAATGGCGCAACTTAAGCAAGCACCGCATTTTTGAAATCATCGCACCGAGCGAAGTGTTCTATTGGCTGGAAAGCAACAAGAACGAGCTGGAAGCGATTGTGCATATGGGCGCAATTTCAAGCACCACCGAAACCAATGTTGACCTGATTATGAGCACCAACTTCACCCTCTCGCGCGGGTTGTGGAGCTGGGCGGCGCAAAACAAGAAACGCTTTATCTATGCCTCTTCCGCCGCCACGTACGGCGACGGCGAAGTGGGCTTCGATGACGATGGTCGCCTTGAGGCGCTGACCAAATTGCGCCCCCTGAATGCCTATGGCTGGAGCAAGCATTTGTTCGACCAATTTGTGGCCACCGCCACCGCTAGCACCCGCGACGCCGTGCCGCCGCAATGGGTGGGCTTGAAGTTTTTCAACGTCTATGGCCCGAACGAATACCACAAGGAAGAGCAGCGCTCGGTGGTGAATAAAATTTTCCCGCATGCACTGCATGGCCGCCCTGTGCGCCTGTTCCACTCGCACCACCCCGACTATAAGGATGGCGAGCAACTGCGCGATTTTGTCTATGTGAAAGACTGCGTGAAAATTGTGGTGTGGATGCTGGCGAACCCAAGCGTTTCTGGCCTATTCAACGTGGGCACCGGCAAGGCGCGCAGCTTCAAGGACTTGGCCACCGCCACCTTTGCCGCCGTGGAAAAACCCGCCGCCATTACCTATATCGACATGCCGGAAGAGCTGCGCGAAAAATACCAATACCGCACCGAAGCAAAGGTGGAGCGCCTGCGCGCCGCGGGGTATAAGGATGCGTTCTATAGCCTCGAAGATGGCGTGAAGGATTACGTGCAGAACTATCTGATCAAAGAAGATCAGTACTACTAGGCGTGCGTGAAAATGGCGGTCTGCGGCGTCCTCGTCGTGCTCGAATCCTCACCCCGTCCTTCGACGGGGCAGGCTCCACGAATTAATGTGGTTCTGTGCGCGCCGACTCCTAGCAGCCCATCCATTTTGACGCACGTGTGTATCGCATAGGATAGGATTACTATGAATTTCCCCGACATCTCCCCCATAGCGCTGCAACTTGGGCCGTTTGCCATTCGCTGGTATGCGCTGGCGTATGTGGTGGGGATTCTGCTGGCGCAGCGCGTGCTGCTGTCGCTGGATGACAGGCGCGGCGCGCCCATGCTCTCCAAAGACGCGCGGGATAACCTGATTCTCTATGGTGTGCTGGGGATTATTCTCGGCGGGCGGATTGGCTATGTGCTGTTTTATAATTTCAGCTACTACCTCGCCCACCCGATGCAGCTACTCGCGATTTGGCAGGGCGGCATGTCGTTCCACGGCGGGCTGGCGGGGGTGACGCTGGCCTTCTTCCTGTTCGCGCGGAACTATAAACTGCGCTGGCTGCCGCTGATGGATAGGATTGCGGTTTCCGCACCGCTGGGGCTGTTCCTTGGCCGCTGCGCGAATTTCGTGAACGGTGAGCTTTATGGCCGCGTGACGGATGTGCCGTGGGCCGTTATTTTCCCAAATGGCGGGCCATTTCCAAGACATCCCAGCCAGCTCTATGAAGCGGCGCTGGAAGGGCTGGCGCTGTTTGCCGTGCTGTGGCTGCTCGCCACTAAAACCCGCGCGGGCGAACGTGCGGGCGTCCTCAGCGGCAGCTTTGTGGCGGGCTATGGGTTGTCGCGCTTCATCGTCGAATTCTTCCGCGAGCCGGATGTGCAATTGGGGCTGCTGGCGGGTGGCCTGAGCATGGGCCAATTGCTGTGCCTGCCGATGATTGCGCTTGGCCTGTGGGTGATTCGTCGCGCACCGCATTTATCTTAAAAAGTCTGGATTCCCGCTTTCGCGGAAATGACATTTGATTATATACTTACGCTATGACCCCACTTCTTTCCATCCTGCGCGATAAAATTCTGGCCGAAGGGCCCATCAGCATTGCGGATTATATGCAGCTGGCGCTGGGCCATCCCGAGCATGGCTACTACATGAACCGCGACCCGTTTGGCGTGCGCGGCGACTTTATTACTGCCCCTGAAATCAGCCAGATTTTTGGTGAAATGCTGGGCATTTGGGTGGCCGCAACATGGACACAACTGGGTGGCGGCCCCATCAGTTTGGTGGAGCTGGGGCCGGGGCGCGGCACCTTGATGGCGGACATGCTGCGCGCCACGAAATCCACGCCAGACTTTCATGATTCGGTGACGATTCACATGGTGGAAACCAGCCCCACTTTGGCGCACACCCAATATATGCGGTTGCGCAATGACCACCCGCGCATCGAGTGGGTGGACAGTATCGACGAACTACCCGAAAGCCGAAAGATTTTCGTCGCCAACGAGTTTTTCGATGCGTTGCCCATCAAGCAGCATGTGATGACGGACGAAGGCATGCGCGAGCGGCGTGTGGGCTGGAACGCAGAAAAAGAAGCGCTGGAATTTGTGCTGGCGGAGGCGGGGCTGATGCTCGCGAAATCGGGCAGCAAAATTCCTGCGGGAACGGTGATGGAACAGTCCCCCGCCAGCAAAGCGGTGATGCGCAGCATGGCGCAGCAATTACGTGCCCATGGCGGTGCAGCATTGGTCATCGATTACGGCTATTTGGGCGACGCGCACCGCGACACGCTGCAAGCAGTGAAGTCGCATTTATTCCACCCCGTGTTGAGCGATGTGGGCGAGGCGGACATCACCGCCCATGTGGATTTCACGAGCCTGATGGATGTGGCGCAGGGCGCAGGTTGTGCGGCGTGGGGGCTGGCCACACAGGGCGAATTTTTGCGCCGCATGGGCGCCGAATTGCGCCTTGAGATGCTGCTGAAAAAAGCCCCACAAGAACAGCGCGAAGGCCTGATTTCCGGCCTTGCCCGCCTGATGTCGCCGCAAGCGATGGGCGATTTGTTCAAGGTCATGGCCGTCACCCACGATGCGCGGATTGAACCTGCGGGGTTCAGCGAATGACCTCGTATTTCACCCACCCGTTTTTGCAAAACGACTGCATCGCCCACGGATTTTTTGGCCGTGGCGGCGGAGTGAGCGAAGGGATTTACCGCGGCCTGAATGTCGGCGTGGGAAGTTATGACAACAAAGACCATGTGGCCGAAAACCGCCGGCGTGTGGCGGCAATCTTCGAGCAGCCGCCAGAGGCGCTGTGCACGCTGCATCAGGTGCATTCGTCCAACGCGGTGATTGTGCATCAATCGGTGGCGTTGGCAGATAGGCCGCAGGCCGATGCGCTGGTGACGAACCAGCCCAATTTGGTGCTCGGCATTTTAACCGCAGACTGTGCGCCCGTGCTGTTCGCCGACTTTGGCGCAGGGGTGATTGGTGCCGCCCATGCGGGCTGGAAAGGCGCTTACGGCGGGGTGATTGAAAGCACGCTGATTGGTATGGAAAAACTGGGTGCAGCGCGCAGCAATATTGCGGCGGTGATTGGCCCCTGCATTGCGCAAAAAAGCTACGAAGTGGGTGCCGAATTTGTGGAGCGTTTTAGCGCCTATGACCAAGCGCAATATTTTATTCCAAGCCCGCGTGCGGGCCACCGCATGTTCGACCTTTCGGGCTTTGTGGCGGGCGCGCTGCGCGCGGCGAAGGTGGAGCATATCGCGGTGATGGGCATGGACACCTGCGCGGACGAGGAAAATTTTTTCAGCTACCGCCGCACCACGCTGCGGCAGGAGCCCGACTACGGCCGCCAAATCAGCGCGATTATGCTGAAGGAATAACCAAAAATGTCACCCCGTGCTTGCCACGGGGTCCCGCTTTTTAAAGAAAAAGTAGCGGGATCCCGTCGTTCGAAGGGATGACAAAAAGGAGAGTAGATGCCATCGAATTTCCATGTGAAGAATGCGGATGTGTATGAGCAGTTAATGGGGCGGTTCAGCAGCACGCTGTCGCCGCTATTTTTGGCGTGGCTTGGGCTTGATAAGAACGCACGCCAGCTGCTAGATGTGGGCTGCGGCACCGGCAGTTTGATTGGCGAATTGCTGCAGCAATTTCCTGCAGCAACTATTACCGCGATGGATTACGAGGCGCAGTTTGTGGCGCATAGCGCCGCGAAATTTGCGACGCACCAGCGTGTGGCGGTGATGCAGGGCGACGCGGAGGCGCTTGGCTTTAGTGAACACCAGTTTGACCATACATTATCCATGCTCACGGTGCATTTTGTGGCAAACCCTGTGGCGGCGCTGCGCGAAATGAAGCGGGTGACGCGCGCAGGCGGCACGGTGGCGGCAACGGTGTGGAAAGCCGGTGGCGGCGGTGCGCAGCGGCTGTTTTGGGAAGTGCTGGGCACCATTGATCCCGCATTGGCAGAGAAAGCCGACCAAATGAAAAAAAGCCCGATGATTCATGCGCAAGGGCTGCGGGATGGGTTCGCAGAAGCGGGGCTTGCAGAGGTGGCGCTGAGCGAACTTGCGATCGACATGGATTTTGAATCCTTCGCGCAGTTTTGGCAGCCCTACGGGGAGAGTGACGGAAAAACCAATAAATTCATGCAAGGGCTTTCGCCCGAAAACAGGGTGCGGCTAAAAGAAGCGTTGCGGGTGCGTTATCTGGATGGGGGCGCGGATGGTCCGCGCCGCTTCCCCGCCATCGCGCTGGCGTGCAGGGGCATTGCCTAAGGTCACTAAACTTGAAATCATGCTGCGGCTGCGCTACACCCGCTTAAACCGTGGAGATATGTATGACGCTGATTCCCTTCGACGACCGTGATGGATTTATTTGGATGGATGGCAAGCTGGTGCCGTGGCGCGAGGCGCAGGTGCATGTGCTGACCCATGGGCTGCATTATGGAAGCAGCGTGTTTGAGGGCGAACGCGCCTATGGTGGAAAGATTTTCAAAAGCCGCGAACACAGCGAGCGCCTGCATAAATCCGCCGATATTCTGGGCATGAAAATCCCCTACTCGGTGGATGAGCTGGAAGCGGCGAAACAGCAAGTGATGGACGCCAACAAGGTGGTGGATGCCTATGTGCGCCCTGTGGCGTGGCGCGGCAGCGAAATGATGGCGGTGAGCGCGCAGCAAAGCAAAATCCATGTGGCGATTGCGACATGGAATTGGCCGAGCATGTTCAAGCCCGAGATCAAAGAAAAAGGCATTCGCCTTGGATGGGCGAAATATAAGCGCCCAAGCGGCGAGACGGAGCCGGTGCACGCGAAGGCGGCGGGACTGTATATGATTTGCACCATCAGCAAACATGATGCGGAAGCGCGCGGCTTTCAGGACGCACTGATGCTGGATTATCGCGGGTATCTGGCCGAGGCGACGGGGGCGAATTTGTTCCTCGTTATCGACGGTGAAATCCATACGCCGCTGGCGGATTGTTTCTTGAACGGCATCACTCGCCAGACGGTGATTCAGCTGGCAAAAGAGGTGGGATATAAGGTGATTGAGCGCCATATTATGCCGGATGAGCTGGCAAAGGCGCAGGAAGTGTTCCTCACCGGCTCTGCCGCGGAAATCACGCCCGTGGGCGAGGTGGATGGGCAGTATTTCTTCAAGCCTGCTGCCGTGACCCATGCGTTGATGGCCGCCTATGAGCAGGCAACGCGCGGGCATATCAAGGCGGTGGCTTAGTGTAACCTCTCCCTTGGGAGAGGTCTGAATTTGTTCTTTGCAAATTCAGGGTGAGGGCGCGGTGGTGAGGTTGGTAACGCCCTCACCCTAAAACCGCTTTGCGTTTTTAGACCTCTCCCGAGGGAGAGGTGAGATGCGGCCAACTCTTCTTCGTGTAATCCACGGCGGTGATGACCGCGACGGCAGCAGCAAGCCAGAGCACCTTACTGCCTGCCCAGCCGATGAATTCCCAACCGAGCATGGGCGAGCCGAGCATCCATAAAATGCCCGTGAGCTGCAAACCGGTTTTGAGCTTGCCGCCGCTGCTGACGGGCAGCGCCACCTGTTTGCTGGCGAGATATTCGCGCAGACCCGAGATGTAAATTTCACGCAGAATAATGGCGGCGACGGGCACCAGCGACAGGCCATAATACACCATCAAATGCAGCAGCATGAGAATGACCAGTAGCTTGTCCGCGATGGGGTCGAGCAGCGCGCCGATGGGGCTTGCGACCCCCCATTTGCGGGCGAGATACCCGTCGAAAAAATCGGTGGCGGCGGCAGCGCCGAACACCAAAAACAGCAACACATGCTGCGCCGGATTGGTGAGGATAATCAGCAGCGAAACCGGCACCGCCGCAATGCGGGCGAAGGTGAGCAGGTTGGGAATGCGTTCCCGAGCGATCACTTATGCCTGCGCAGTTTCAGGCACGGCGGCCTGTGTGGAGCGGTTGTTCTGGTACATGCCGACGAAATCAATCGGCTCCAGCGCTACGGGCGGGAAGCCACCATCGCGCGCGACATCCGCCACCACGCGGCGGGCGAACGGATAGACAAGGCTGGCGGCTTGAATGAACAGCACTTGCTCCAGCTCAGCATCAGGAATGTTGCGGGTTTCGACCACGCCTGCATAGACCAGATCGATCAGGAAGACGGTGGATTTTTCGCTGGTGGCGCGCACGCCGATTTGCAGTGCGACCTCGAACACGTTTTCATCCAAACGCTGCGCGCCGAGATTGACCGATACTTCCATCGCTGGCGGCTCTTTCAGCGAAAACAGGCTGGCGGGCGCGCGTGGATTTTCGAAGGATAAATCCTTGATATATTGCGCGCGCAGGAAGATGGCGGGCGCGGTGGAGGCGGTGGGTGCAGCTGCTTCAGTCATAAGGAATCCTTGTATTTGCGTGGTATTTGTCTATATCAAGGGCATCGCAATCGCAAGAGAAGATACGGCACATGGAATCAGGTTTTTCGTACGGCGATATCATCGTCATCGGCGCAATCGCCGCATTTATTTTACTGCGCTACCGCGCCATGCTGGGCACGGATGTGGGGCGCGACGAACGCCCGCAAAGCAAGCCCGCAGCAGCCAGCGAGTATGAGCGCGTGATTCAACTGCCCGCAAAACCAGTGGTGGTAGTGGCCGACAAAAAAGAAGAACTGAGCAAGCAGTATGGTTCGCTGGCAGAAACCTTTGTGGCGATGCGCGGCATCGACCGCGACTTCACGCCGGAGGATTTTTTGCAAGGCGCGCGTGCGGCCTATGAAATGGTGATTGAGGCCTTCACCAAAGCCGACCGCGACACGCTGAAATTGCTGCTTTCGGACGCGATCTATAAGGAGTTCGACGCTGCACTGAGCGCGGATGCAGAGGCCAAACGCAAAGCAGAAACCACGCTGGTGGCCATTAAAACGGCGAATATAACCGCCGCAAAACTGACCGGCAGCCTTGCCACACTGACCGTGGATTTCCTGAGCGAGCAGGTGCATGTGGTGCGCGATTTGGACGGCACGATTATCGAGGGCGATGCAAGCCGCGAGGAGAAGGTGGAAGACCAGTGGGTCTTCACCCGCACCCTGACGAACAGCGACCCCAACTGGAAAATTATTTCGACGTAGTTTTTGATGCGCGCTTCGCGCGCGTGGGGGCAACGGAAGATTGCCCCCGCCTACCGGCTCCCCCTCGTTCGCTTCGCTCCGGCTCGCGCCGTAAAGCGCTACGCATGGCTAATTTAAGGCGCATGACAATTCTAGATGACAGTGCGAGCGAGGGTGATTAGATGATGGGCATGAAAATAGTTCTCAGAGATTGTTCGAGCCGCGTAGCCTTCCATGGCGAGCCGCGCCAGCGTACGCGCGTCAGCGCCACTAAAAAACTAGCAGCTGTCATGGCGCTGCTCGCCATGACAGGCTGCGGCGATGCGACGAAGATTAAGCCGGTTAGTTTTGATCAGCTGAATGGCTGGAAGAGCGATAGCCTTTCTGTTCCGTTCAAATTATTTGTTGATTCCTGCCAAGCGAATGCGCGGCGCGATAATGCCTATCAGGCGAAAAGCGAAGGCCCAGTGGGCGTGCGCGAGCATTGGAATTATGTCTGTAACAAAGCCGCGGAGCTGGGCGAGCCGGATGACGTGGCCGCCCGCCAATTCTTTGAAACCAACTTTTCGCCCTATAAGGTGGAAACCGAAAAATACGATACGGGGTTGGTGACGGGCTATTACGAGCCGATCATCAATGGCTCCAAAACCCGCAAAGCGCCGTACCTCACGCCCGTCTATGGTGTGCCGCAGGATTTGGGCGAGCGTAAGCCTTATTTCTCGCGCGCGGAGATTGTCGCGGGCGCGATTAAAGACCGAGCGCAGGTGCTGTATTATGTGGATGACCCTGTGCTGTTGTTCTTCCTGCATGTGCAGGGCTCGGGCAAGGTGCGCCTGCCGGATGGGCATTTTGAAGGCATTCAGTATGCGGGGCAAAACGGCTATCCCTACACCCCCATCGGCCGGATTTTGAAAGACCGCGGGGAGCTTCAAACCCTTTCCATGCAATCCATCCGCGACTGGCTGCACGCCCACCCACGCGAAATGGACGAGGTGATGAACCAGAACCAGTCCTATGTGTTCTTCAAAAAAGGCCCAGGGGACAAGGCCGCTAAGGGCGCGATTGGCGTGCCGCTGACGCCGCTGCGCTCCATCGCGATTGATGACGACCGCGCGGCATATGGCGTGCCGACCTATCTTGATACCACCCAGTCGGAATATAAGTCGGGCAGGCAAATTCCGCTGCGGCGCTTGTTTGTGTCGCAGGATACGGGCGGCGCGCTGAAAGGCCCGCACCGCGCCGATCTATTCTATGGCCAAGGCACGGTGGAGGAATGGCAAGCTGGCCACCAAAATGCCCGCGCCAAAACCTATTGGCTGCTGCCCAACGGCCCACATGCGCCGCTGAAGGAGCCAGACGCCATCGACAACACCATTGACCAAATGGGCAAGGGGCTGGAGTCGCTGGTGCCGGATGACATTACCCTGCCCGACCTAGGGCTTTCCGAAAAAGCAGCGCCGCCTGCGGCTGCAGTGGATGCACCCCTGCCCGCCGAGTTGCCTACGCCCTCGCCCGCGGAAACGCCGCATGAGTAAGCGGCTGCCCACGGCGGAAGAAAAAGCCCTGTGGCGCGAAACGAATAAATTTACCCGCAAAAAACAGCCAGACGAGGTGGCGGAAGAAGCCGTTGAGACCGCGGTTGTCACCCCGTCTTTGAGGCGGGGCTCCGCTGTGACTATCCCGCCGAAACCGGCGGATGTGACGCCCCCTCACTACAGCGAGTTGACGCCACTGCCTGCACGGGAAGCCAAAAAACGCCGCGCGCCGCACCCTGCGGTGCAAGCCACGCTGGATTTGCACGGGCTGACGCGCGCCGAGGCGCATGGGCAGGTGCGTGCATTCTTGGCGCGCGCCCACCGCGCAGGGCGGCGGCATGTGGTGATTATTACGGGCAAAGGCCGCGCCAGCGAGGGCGTGCTGCGCCAAGAGCTGCCACACTGGCTGAACGACGCCCCCCTGCGCCCGCTGATTGCCAGCATTTTCTACGCCCCCGACCGCGAAGGCGGCACTGGCGTCATGCATGTGCTGCTGAAGAAGGCATAGCTGCCTTGCCATCGTGCGCCTGTGGACGTATGCTTAAGGCATGAGCTCTGCTGCACGTGCCGATGAGGCTGCCCATATTCTCGTGGTCGATGACGACGCGCGGTTGCGCGCGCTGCTGAAGCAATATCTGGGCGAGAGCGGGTTTTTTGTCTCCACCGCCGCCAACACCAAGGAAGCCGAAGAAATGCTCGCCGTATTCACGGTGGATGCCATGGTGCTGGATGTGATGATGCCCGGCGAGACAGGGCTTGCCTATGCTGCGCGGCTGAAAGCGCGCGGCGCAGGTGTACCGCCTGTGCTGCTGCTGACCGCACGCGGCGAGGCGGATGATCGCATTGCAGGGCTTGAATCCGGCGCGGCGGATTACCTCGCCAAGCCGTTCGTGCCGCGCGAGTTGGTGTTGCGTCTGGAAAACTTGTTAGCGCGCACCGCCCCCAAAAACGCCACGACGCGCAGCGTGGGGTTTGGGGAATATCGGTTTGATTTGACCACGGGTCGCCTGACGCATGGCGACACGGTGATGTATCTGACCTCCAGCGAGGTGGATTGCCTAAAAATATTAGCGGAGGCGGCGGGCACCGCGGTGAGCCGCGAGCAAATTGCGACCACGCTGGGCGATGTGGGCAATGCCCGCTCGGTGGATGTGCAGATTAACCGCCTGCGCAAAAAAATCGAGCCGCAACCCGGCAAACCGATCTATCTGCAAACCATTCGCCATGCGGGGTATGTGCTGTATGCCGACCCTCTCTGACCGCTTGCGCACTCGCCCGCGCGCTGCGCGCAAATTCAGCGTGAAGCGCCTGTTGCCGACCAGTTTATTTTCGCGTGCGCTGCTGATTTTGCTGGTGCCCGTGGTGCTGTTGCAGCTGCTGGTGGCGCATATTTTTTACGATCGCCACTGGAGCAGTGTGGTGCGCAATATGTCCGTCACCACCGCGGCAGATGTGGCGATGCTGGTGCATGAATACGAGGCGCTGAGCTATAAGCTGGGCACCCATGAAGCGCTGGCGCAAACGCGCGACCGTGGCAAGGTGCTGGGCATTAAGGTGGCTTACCGCGATGACGAAACCTTAGTGCTAACGCGCAGCAGCGGGCGCATCAAATTTCCTGATTTTTACGACAATCTGACCCAAAAAATTCGTGTGCCGCTGGCGATTATATCCTCGAGCGAGGAGTTTATCCGTCTGCGGGTGAATGCGCCCAGCCACGGGGTGCTGGATTTCAGCTTCCCGCGCAAGCGCCTTGCCAGCTCCACCACATGGATTTTCATTAGCTGGATGGTGGGCTCCGCCCTTCTGCTGACCACGATTGCGACCGTATTTTTGCGCAACCAAGTGCGCCCGATTGTGGCGTTGGCGCGCGCGGCGGAACAGTTCGGTTTGGGGCAGGAGGTGGATAATTTTGCCCCGCGTGGCGCGAGCGAAGTGCGCCGCGCTGGCCGCGCGTTTTTGATGATGGCGGAGCGCACCCGCCGCCATGTGCAAAGCCGCACGGAGATGCTCGCAGGCATCAGCCACGATTTGCGCACGCCGCTGACGCGAATGAAGCTGGAGCTGGAGCTGGGCACGGTGGACGAGGGCACCAAAACCGCACTGGCGGGCGAGATTGAAGAAATGCGCAGCATGATCGATGAGTATCTGGATTTTGCGCGCGGCGATGCGGGCGAACTGCCGGAGCCGATTGATATCGCCCTGCTGCTGACGGATATTGTGGGGCAATACCAGCGCGGCAAACAGAAAGTGGCGCTGGCCCCGACCGAGCCTGCAACCCTGATGCTGCGCCCACAGGCGTTGCGCCGCGCCCTCACCAACCTGATCGATAATGCGCTGCGCTATGGCGGCGGCAAAGAGGACATTGTGCTGGAGCAAAGCCTGACCTTCGTGCGCATCAAAATCACCGATTGCGGCACGGGCATCCCCGAGACGGAGCAGGAAGAGGTGTTCAAGCCCTTCACGCGGCTGGAGCCCTCGCGCAACCTTGCCACCGGCGGGGTGGGCTTAGGCCTCTCTATCGCCCGCGCCATTGCCCAAAGCCATGGCGGGGAAGTGCGCCTAGAGAACCAGCGCGATGCGAGCGGTGCCATCACCGGCCTTGAAGTGACCCTGCGCCTGCCCCGCGAAATGCAGGGTTTGAGCTAATTTTTTACCTGTCATCAAACCGTAACAGTTGCGTGCTACGTAATGTGGGTGAAGCCACTTAAACGGGAGCAAGCAATGCCCAAATTTACCGATAATGAAGTGAAGTTTTTGGCCAGTGTTAAAAAATTATTTGAAGAAAATGGTGTGACCACCTGCTTGGAAAAGTCGGCCTATCATGCGCTGGCGAAGGAATTGATGACGGCGGGTGAGTCTTCCGAAGCTGCCATTGTGGCCGCGCTATGGGATGGCATTGAGCGTGGGCTGGATGGCGCGAGCGAACAATCGGCGCGCTTGCAGAAAAAGATTGCGCGCTACGAGAAAAATGGCCGTTCGGCAGAGAAAGAATACAGCCGGCGCGCGGCATTGATGGCCGTGGTTCAGGCGGATCTGGACGATATCCGCGAGCAGCTGCCGCAGGTGATGACCCTTGCGAAAGCCGCGAATCTGGGCGGCGCCAGCCGATAATAAACTCCCCAAATCACAACTGCTACGATATGCTTAAAATAGAGGAAGTGAGCTATGACTAAAAATGGCAACAACAAAGAGATTACAGAGGCGGAAGAGCAGTTCAAAAATAAACTGCAAGCCGCGTTTTTGAATGATGGCAAGTATACGCCGCAGGAAGAAGCTGTTTTTAAAGCCGTATCACGCTTGTTAGCTGGAAAAGGAGAGTCGTCTGTCTATCAGGTGCAAGACGTGGTTGAATCCGTGAAAGAACGGCTCCTAGCATCGGCACAAACTAAAGATGCGGCGTGGCCTCAGAAATTAGAGCGCTGGAAGCAGGAAAACGCAGCTTTTGAGAAAAGCCTGAAAGATTTTTTGGAGAAGGGCGGCAATGCAAAGAATGCCACGTTTAAGCCGCCACATAACCCAGGAAGTTATGCGACATTTGTCGAAAAGAATGGGCCACAGACGGAAACAGTGGCAGCACTCGCAGATATCAATGTTCCTGCGATTACCAAGCTAGCCAAATCATCGGGTCTGAAAGAGCGATAAAAAAACGCCGGAGAATTGCTTCTCCGGCGTATTGCTTGCTAACCGATTAAGCGTCGCTTACGCGGCTTTTTTCTTGCTGGCAGTGTTGCTGTTGCCAGCGGTTTTCACGTTGCTGAATTCCTCGATCGTTTGCGATGCGCGGCGGTTCAGTACGTCGAAGGCTTCGAAGCCCGATTTGGTCACCAGTTCGCTTACTTCGCGGATGTTGTTCAGCGAGGTTTCAAACAGGGTTTTCGCGAATTCCACTTGCTTGGTGGTGTTGATTTCGGGCGAGCCGTTCACCAGCATTTCTTTGGTGGTTTTCAGTACTTTTTCTACTTGGGTGCGCGCCAATTCCGCCTGACGACGGGTGATGGTCTGTGCGCTGTCCGCAAGGGTTTGGCCCGCTGCGGTTACCGCTTCCGCGTTCTTGCGGCCAGCGTTCAGCAATTGGGTCATGTCGAGCGTTGGCATCGACGGTGCTTTGAATTCGGAAAAGTTCTTGAACAGATCCGCGAATGGATTTTGGTTTGCCATGAGATACTCCTGTTAATGACATTACGCTCGCCACGATTAGCAACCGTATTGCAGTGCAACATAGTGCGATGCAGCACGGTTGTCAAGCCCTATGGTGCAATGCAGCAAAATAAGGCAAAAATGTCAGAAAATATAGCCGTGGCGCAGCCACATAGCTACGCTAAGGCCTTCGAGCGATTGATGGCGGCATCCACCGCGCGGGCGATGAGGCTCTCGAAGTCGCCGGCGGCGAGGGCGTCGTACGCCGCTTGGGTGGTGCCGTTTGGGCTGGCCACATTCGCGGCAAGGACGGCGAAGGATTCAGGCGCGCCTTCGGCCATCAAGGCCGCACCGCGGAAGGTTTGGGCAACGAGTTGCCGTGCCGTTTCAGGAGTGAAGCCGCGCGCCACTGCCGCCGCATGCAGCGCTGCCATGAAGGTGAATACATAGCCCGAGCCAGAACCGGCGATGCCGATGGCGGCATGCATCATTGCCTCGTCCTCGATCCACGCCACGCGGCCGCAGGCGGTGAAGAGGCGGGTGATGGTTTGCCGTGTGGCGGCATCCGCCGCGGGCGCACAGGCGATGCTCATGCTTTCGCCAATGGCGGCGGGCAGGTTGGGCATGACACGCACCACATTGGGTGAAAGCGCAGAAAGCGCCTCCAGCGTCACCCCCGCCATCACCGAAATGACACAGCGTGAGGCGGTGTGGGGTTTTAGTTCGTCAACCATCGCGGCGAATTGTTGTGGCTTGATCGCAAGCACCAACGTGCCGTTGGGCGCGTTTTTTAGGGAATCAGTGGTGGGGATACCCAGTGCGCCAAGCGCGGCGGCGCGTTCGGGGTTGCGGGCAACCACCTGCACCTCCACCCCCGCCTTGTGCCAACAGCGCGCCAGCGCCCCGCCCATATTACCTGCACCGAGGATGAGGATGGACGAGGTCATTCAGCGGCTCCTATCATTTAACGGAGCAAGGCGTTTTGCCTCCTTGAACCGCTGCAAGAACGCGTTGGTATCGAAGTTGTCGGTATCAATATAGGCAATCAACGCATCGCTTTCGTAATCACGTTCGGGCGAAACGCCGAGCGCTTTTAGGTCGTCCTGCAGGGCTTCGAAGGCATCCACAAAAATGGGGGTGCTGTGTAGAATAACCGTATCGCCCTTGCCCGCATTCACCAAAATTTGGCGGCTCCAGCCGCGCTGACTCAGGTAAGACTGGATGCACGCAGCGACGGCACGGTTGTTTGGGTTGGGCGCAGAATGTGTCATAAACCAAGCATAGAAGCCACATAGGGCAGGGTCAAGCCGCGATGGAAATTACTGTAACGCACCCACTTAGCCGTGTAGCCGAAGGCGAGCCGCCGCGCATGCGTGAGGGGGTATGGGGGCAGCCCCTCATCCAAAACTAGCCGCGTAGCGCCCCGCGCGAGCCGCCGCGCACGCGCAGGGGGTATGGGGGCGGGCCCCCATCCAACGACTACCCATGAAAATAATCGTAGATGGTGCGGGCGGTTTTTTTGGAGATGCCTTCCACTTTTTCCAGCTCGGCGAGGGTGGCGTTCTCGACATCCGCGCGACTGCCGAAATGCTGGAGCAGGGCGCGTTTGCGGCTGGCGCCGATGCCGGCGATATCATCGAGCGCGGAGGTAGTGAAGGCCTTGGAGCGCTTGCCGCGATGTTTGCCAATGGCGAAGCGGTGCGCTTCGTCGCGCAGGCGTTGCAGGTAGTGCAAGGTGGGGTCGCCCACGGGCAGCTGGAAGGGTTCGCGCCCTTCCATAAAGAACCATTCGCGCCCCGCGTTGCGGTCCGCGCCTTTGGCGATGGCCACCAGCGGCGGCGGGGTGACGCCCAGCGCCCTGAGCGCTTCCTGCACGGCATGTAGCTGACCGAGGCCGCCGTCGATGAGCACGAGGTCGGGCAGAGAGGGTGACTCAGGGTGCGCGGGCGCGTCATTGCGAGCCGAAGGCGAAGCAATCCAGTGCGCCACGTCTGTGGCGCGAGATTTCGCTTTGTCTGGATTGCCGCGTCGCTTCGCTCCTCGCAATGACGGCTCTGTTGTTTCTGCGGGCAGCGTTTCTTCGCTCGACTCGTGATTCTCGACTCTGATTGCTCCCTTAAACCGCCGTGTGAACACTTCGCGCATCATGCCGTAATCGTCGCCGGCGATGGTGGCGGGGTTTTGAATGGTGTAGCTGCGGTAGCTGCGCTTATCGAACCCATCCGGCGTGGCGACGATGAACGCGCCGATGGCGTTGGTGCCCATGATGTGACTGTTGTCGTAGACCTCAATACGCTGCGGGATGCTGGGCAGGTCGAATAGTGCTTTTACCTGCAGCAAATTCTTGGCCACCGATGCGCTTTCCATTTCCGCGCGGGCAAGCGCGGTTTCGGCGGCGGCGGATAATTCCTGCACCAAGCGCAGCTTGTCGCCGCGCTGTGGAATGCGCAGCTCGATGCCGTAGCTGGTGTTCAGGGTGAGTGCCTCGGTTAGCAGGTCAATTTCGCTGGGGGCGGTGCTGAGAAGAATCTCTGCCGGTGGGGTGTGGGACTGGTAGAACTGGGCGAGGAAGGCGGCCATGACATCGCCGTCGCTCGCATCGGCCTCGTGGCGCGGCTTGAAGGATTGCTGCCCAAAATGGCTGCCCTGACGGTAGAACGAAACAAGCACGATGCTCTGCGCGCCGCGCCGCGCCAGCGCCATCACATCCGCATCCATAAGGCCTGCGATGCGCAAGCCTTGTTCCTGCTGCACTTGGGTGAGGGCGCGGATGCGGTCGCGCAGTAAGGCGGCTTTTTCATAGTCCATCGCGGTGCTGGCGGCGTGCATTTCGGTGGCCAACGCATCCTGCACATCGCGCGCGCGGCCCCTCAAAAATGCGCGGGCGCGCGCAAGCTGTTCGCCGTAGGCATCGGCCGTGACATAGCCCACGCAGGGCGCGCTGCAGCGCTTGATTTGGTATTGCAGGCAGGGGCGGGTGCGGTTTTTAAACACTGTGTCGGCGCAGGGGCGCAGCAGAAAGATTTTTTGCAGCAAGGCGAGCGTTTCGTTCAGCGCCCCCACACTGGCGAAAGGGCCGAAATATTCCCCACCTTTGGTTTGCGCGCCGCGGTGTTTTTCGATGCGCGGGAATTCATGGTCCGTGATGCGCAGGGCGGGGAAGCTTTTGTCGTCCTTCAGCAAAATATTGTAATGCGGGCGGTATTTGCGAACGAAATTCGCCTCTACCAGCAAGGCCTCGGCCTCACTTTTGGTGACGGTGAATTCCACCCGCACCACCTGCGACACCATGCGCAGCGTTTTGGTGGAAAGGTCGCGCAGATGCGCGTAGCTGCTGACGCGGTTGTGTAAATTCTTGGCCTTGCCGATATAGAGAATGCGGTCATCCGCCGCGATCATGCGGTAGACCCCAGGGGTGGTGGGAATGGTGGCGAGCGCGCGCTTAATCGCCTCCGCGCCGAGGAGGGATTGCTGGGTGCTATCGGGTGGGGAAATGCGGCTCATGCTTCTTCTTTACGCCATTGCGGGGCGGGCCCGCGAATCTATCCGCTACCTTGTGGATAAGTCTTGGTATAACCGTATAAACGCGCCGTAAGCGTGGCATTTTTGGCGCAGCGCAGCACGCGTGGCACCCGCGCCACAGCGAATTCATAACCTATTGAAATATACAAGCTTTCATAGATTCAAAACTGTGTATTTTTGTTAAAAATCATTAATTTAGGCGCTGAACTTCACCTGAGCGGCGGCGCCGCCACAGATGTAGATAACCAAAGCGGCAAATGAGGGGAATGGACGGTGAAATCAAGCCGTAGCAGGGCGGTTGGTGGCGAGGCCGAACCCGCCCGCGAGGGAGAGGGTTTGCCCTGTCATCCCTTCGCTGGCGAGGAGGTAATCGATGGTGCGGCATAGCTCCGGCAGGGTGGCGGAGCGCTTGAGCGGTGCGCGCGCGGCGAGGCGCTCGAACAGGCCGGCGGGGTCGCCCGTGCCCTCCAGCGTGGGGCCAAGGGCGATGAGGTTGGCGCGCACGCGCGGCGCACAGGCAGCGGCCAGCAGGTCGATCAGCGAACTCCACGCATGTTTACTGACGGCATAGGTGAAAAATTCGGGTGAAATGCTCCAGCCGTGAATGCCGTCCCCCAGCACGACGACATTGCCGCGCGCGCCTTCGGGCAGCTGCGCGAGGAAGCCTTGGGTGAGGATGAGCGGCGCTTCGAGATTCACCGCCAAATGGCGGCGCAGCACGGCGGGCGTGAAATCGGCAAGGGAGTCGCGGGTGTAGTGCGAGGCGTTATGGATGAGGGTGGTGACGCGCATGTCCGCGGGGAGTTTTTTCCAGAGTGCACCCAGCGCATCCGTGGTTTCCAAATCGGCCTCCACGAGGGTGGAGCGGGTGCCATACTGCGCGGCAAGTTCATTCGCCAGCGCCTGCGCGGCCTCGCCCGAGCGGTGGTAATGCAGCACCAGCTGATGCCCCGCCGCCGCCAAATGGCGGGCAACAATGGCACCAATGCGCACGCCCGCGCCGGTGATGAGGGTGGTAGGTGGGTTCATGCCCACAAGCTTAGCGCAGGCGCGCCACAAGCGCTATAATGAAAAATGCAGGATGCAATCGCCAGTGTAGTCTGCACCCATACGAAGGAGGCTATAATAATCTGTACCGTCATCAAAACAGTCGGCGGCACCGTCGCCAGATACGCTCCCACTATTTGCGGCGCCATCATCTATTTTTGTATCTATGGAAAGCGCATCGCTATGTGTTAGTGAGGGCGAAAAAGCAAGCGCTGAATAGCTTGTTACTGTAGAGATTCCGCCAAGATGCAAATAGCGGGGCATAGTGACCATTGCGTTGTACAGTTCGCCATCCAGTGCCCAATAGCTTTCAGTCAGCCGTGATGGAGGACTATTGGTAACAGAATAAGATAAGATACCAGAACCAGAACCATCAGGTATACCTGTGCCATCGTACTCTCCTGCGATAAGGCCGGCGCGGGAAAGATGCTCCCACACCTTTAAATGCTCATCGTTCTCAAGCTGCTTGATGCTCCCGTTGCCATTGCCGTTGCAGCCCGTATTTGACGCTGTCGAATTTGTACCGCACGCATCGCCAAAATATTGGTGGGCATTAGACATATCGCCGGGGATGGCATTGTATTTGGCTTGGAACGCATAGAATGCGGCTGAAAAGCGATTTTTTTCGGTGATAACAGACTGACGTTCTGCGTTACGGATGAGGTCTTTTCCCACAAGCACCCCCCCGACAATCAAGCCGATGATGACGAGCACTACGGCAAGTTCGATAAGGGTGAATGCGTCGCGACGCGTAAGGAACATGATAAAAATCCTAGAAATTCGGGTCTAATATAATGGAAATATAGGTGACTAAGTAACAAAGTAACAAGGAGTTTTCTAAAGTGAAAAATGCAGCGCGCAATCGCCGGAGTAATCCTTGCCCATGCGTATGACGCTGTAGCTGTCGGTGCCGTCATCGGAGCAGTCTGCGCCGCCATCTCCGGCCAAGGCGCCGCTGTTCGCGCGGCCATCGTCAACCTTCATATCAATCACCAGCGCATCGCCATGGGTGAGGGAAGGAGAGGGGACGAACGGTGCTGAATTTGGATAATCAAATCCTATGAAATGAAGGTAAAATTGGAACCTTACCATTGAATTGGCGGGCTCTGAATCAATAACCCAATAGCTTTTTGGAAAGCGTGAGGCGGGTGAATTTTCAGGCGATGCCCAAGCCGTTGTGGCATCCCAGTTAGCAACAACGCCAGTGCCGTCGTAGGTGCCCGCAATCAAGCCTGCGCGTGAAAGATGTTCCCACGCTTTTAAGTGTTCAGCATTTTCACCAGATTGATCCATATTTTGAATGATCAGATTACCGTTGCCATTGCAGCCGGTGTTGAGGTCGGTGGTATCGGTTCCGCAATCGTCGCCGAAATATTGGTAGGCGTTGCGCATGTCGCCTGGTTGGGCGCCGTATTTTCCACGAAACGCATAAAAGGCGGCGGCGAAGCGTTCTTTTTCGGTAACGATGGCTTGGCGCTCCACCGCGCGAATAAGATCCTGCCCCGTCAACACCCCACCCACCACAAGGCCGATGATGACGAGCACTACGGCCAGCTCAACCAAGGTGAAGCCTTGGCGTTTTTTGAGGTGTGGGTTCATGCCCGCGATAACTATTGTATGAAGGTGATGGTGCAATCGCCTTTGAAGTCTTCACCATCCGCAGAGATGCGGTAATAATCGGTACCGGTATCCAGACAGCTATTGCTTGGCTCTGCTGCCGCGTGAGCGCTGGAAATGAACGAGAACCAATGTGCTTCATCCATCACCATGGCAGAATCGTTGTTGCCGCGCATTTTGCCAGAGCTGGCTTGCGCATCATCGATCTTTTTATCGAGGTTATAAGCTTCGCCGCGAGTGAGGCTTGGTAGGGTGACGAGGGAGCTGCTGCCGTTTCCGGTGGTGCTGACGGTGCCAAATTCCATGCATAGACCATTTACGCTAGATCCGGCGGCATGGCCTGTTGCACAGTCATGCAGTGTCCACGCACCTTGCGAGAATTTCGACTTGGGCACATTGGTAACCGAAATACGCACGCGGTCGCCAGCGCCAGTGACAGTTCCCGTGCCGTCGAAATTGCCTTCAATCAGCACCGCGCGAGCGAGATGCTCCCACGCCTTGATGGCCTCGCCGCCATTGACATGGACGCGCCCGTCGCCGTCGCCGTTACAGCCGGTGCTGGCATCGGTGGTGTCGGTGCCGCAGCTGGCGCCCCAGAAACGGAAGGCATCGGCTTTGTCGCCCGGTAGGGCGAAGTATTTGTCGCGGAACGCGTTGATGGCGGTGGTGAATTTGTCGCGCTCTGTAACAATTGCGCGCAGCTCCGACGCGCGAATGAGCGATTGCCCTGCCAACACGCCGCCGACCAGCAAGCCAAGAATGACGAGAACGATGGAGAGTTCTACCAGAGTGAAGCCTAGGCGGGTGCTGCGCATAACATTCCTTGAAAATAAGTGAAAATCTCCGAACGAATCTAACAAACGCGCCATGTAGCGGCAAGGAATATAATCCCCGTGCTTCGTGCTTGCCAGCGGGCACGCAAGGCTCTAAACAACCTGCATGAAATTGATTGCCGGAAACAGTAATACCCCTCTTGCCGCGGCGGTGTCGCAGCATTTGGGCGTGGCGTTGACCACTGCGGCGATTCGCCGTTTTTCGGATCAGGAAATTTTCGTGGAAGTGCAGGAGAATGTGCGCGGGGAGGATGTGTTTCTCATCCAGTCCACCAGCGCGCCGGCGAACGAGAATTTGATGGAATTGATGATTACGCTGGATGCGCTCAAGCGCGCCAGTGCGCGGCGAATCACGGTGGTGATGCCCTATTTCGGCTATGCCCGCCAAGACCGCAAACCCGGTCCCCGCACGCCAATCACCGCCAAGCTGGTGGCCAATTTGATTACTACCGCGGGTGCTAACCGCGTGCTGACGGTGGATTTGCACGCAGGGCAGATTCAGGGCTTTTTCGATATTCCGCTCGATCACCTCTATGCGCGGCCTGTCATTGTGTCGGATATTAAAACGCAGTTTCCCGACAAGGATAATGTGATGGTGGTATCGCCGGATGTGGGCGGCGTGGTGCGTGCGCGTTCGCTCGCGGGGCGGCTGGGTGCGGATTTGGCCATCGTGGACAAGCGCCGCGAGCGCGCCAATCAGTCCGAGGTGATGAACATCATCGGTGAAGTGGATGGCCGCGACTGTATCCTGTTCGATGATATTGTGGATACGGCGGGCACGCTGTGCAACGCGGCGGATGCCTTGCTGGCCAAGGGCGCAAAGTCGGTGTCGGCCTATGTGACCCACGGGGTGCTCTCTGGCCCCGCGATCGACCGCGTCAGCAAATCGAAACTGAAATTTTTGGCGGTGACGGACTCCATTGCTCCCACGGAAGCAACCAAAGCCTGCAGCAATATCCGTATCTTATCCATCTCGCAGCTGCTAGCCGCCGCCATTCAGCGCATTTCGGAAGAAAGCTCGGTGAGCAGCTTGTTTGATTAGCAGGCTTCGCCCGCGATGGGGGCCGCAAGATTGCCCCCAAACCCCCTCGTTCGCTTCGCTCCGGCTCGCCATGGCAGGCTACGCACGGCTAACTAACTCCGCCTGCGGCCATCCTAAACCTAAAACGCAGGGAAGCGCTCGCCCACGCTTGACAACCCTTTATGCTATCGCTATACATCCCCACCTTTTGGCAGCAACACTAAATAATATTCAATAAAATCAAGGAGAAGCCCCATGAAAGCGGCAGTACAATTTAAAGCAGAAGCACGCCCCGTAGCAGGCAAAGGTGCCGCACGCGCCGCGCGCCGCGCTGGCCTCGTTCCCGTAAACATTTACGGCAAAGGCAAAGATAACGTGAGCCTGAACGTGGAAGCACGCGTGATCAGCAACGAATATTTCCGTGGCGGCTTCATGAACAAAGTCGTGTCGTTGGAAGTGGGCGGCAAAAACATTTTCGCGATCCCACGCGACATTCAACTGAACCCAGTAAGCGACAAAATCGAACACGCGGATTTCCTCGCGGTTGATGATAAATCGGTGGTGAAAGTGCGCATTCCCGTGCATTTCCTCAATGCCGACAAATCGATCGGCCTCAAGCGTGGCGGCGTACTGAACATTGTGGCGCGTGACGTAGAACTGCTCTGCCCAGTGGCAAGCATTCCTGCTTCGCTCGACATCGACCTCGCGGCACTGGAAATCGGTAGCACGGTTCACATCAATAACGTGGCCCTGCCAGCAGGCGTGAAAGCAGCCTCCAAGCGTGACCTGACCATCGCGTCCATCGCGGGCCGTCAGAAGGAAGAGGAAGCGGATGCAACCGCAGCACCAGCAGCGGGTGCAGTGCCTGCAACCAAAGCAGCAGCCGCAACGGCAGCTGCAGCGGCTCCAGCGAAAGACGCAAAACCAGCAGCGAAGAAATAAGGGATTAATCTCCCTTCGTTCGTGCGATAGCGAGGCGCTATGTGGCTTATTGCAGGTCTTGGGAATCCGGGGTCTGAATATGCTTCGACGCGCCATAATATCGGCTTCATGGCGGTGGATGCGCTGGCAGGTTCAGCAAATTTCGCAAGCAAATTTCAGGGTCATTTCGCTATCGCAACTATCGGCGGCGAGACGGTTGGGCTGCTTAAACCCCAGACCTATATGAACCTCTCTGGCAAATCCGTACAGGCGGCGATGGCGTTTTATAAGGTGCCGCCCGCGCAGGTGATGGTGCTGCACGACGAGGTGGATTTGCCGCTGGGCAAGCTGCGCATCAAACAAGGCGGCGGCGCGAACGGCCATAATGGCCTCAAGGATATCGACCAAATGGTGGGCCCCAATTACTGGCGCATTCGGTTGGGCGTGGGTCGCCCCGCGGATGCACGCCCCACGGCCGATTACGTGCTCGGCCGCTTCACGACCGAGGAACAGCCGCTGCTGGATAAAACCATTGCCGCACTGACCGAGCATTTTCCATTATTTTGGAACCATTCGCCAGAAAAGCTTGCCACCAAGGTGGCGCAAACGCTAAACCCGCCGCAACCCAAACCGCAGGCTTCGCCTGAAGGGAAAATTGTTTAACCAATGCGGTCAATAGACCGCACGAGCCATCCGCCCGAACTGGGTACTAGGAAAGAAATTATGGGATTTAATTGTGGGATTGTAGGCCTTCCAAACGTTGGGAAATCGACGCTGTTTAACGCACTTTTGAGCCAGCAGGCGGCAGAGGCGGCGAACTATCCGTTCTGCACGATTGAGCCGAATGTGGGTCGTATTGCAGTGCCGGATGCGCGCCAACTCAAGCTCGCGGAAATTGCCAAATCCGCCACCATTATTCCCAACCAGTTGGAATTTGTGGACATTGCGGGCCTTGTGCGCGGTGCGAGTAAGGGCGAAGGCTTGGGCAACAAATTCCTCGCCCATATCCGTGAAGTGGATGCGGTGATGTATGTGCTGCGCTGCTTTGAAGACGGCGACATCACCCACGTGGAAGGCAGCATCGACCCGCTGCGCGATGCGGAAATCATTGAGCTGGAACTGACCATCGCGGATCTCGAAAGCCTCGAGAAACGCGTGGACGCCAACGCCAAAAAAGCCAAAGGCGGCGACAAGGATGCGGCGGCGATGATCGAGATCGCCCAGCCGATTCTGGCGCTGCTGCGCGAGGGCAAACCCGCGCGCGACTATAAACCCGCCGACCGCGAGGAAGCCAAACGCATCCGCGCCCTGCAGCTGCTGACCAGCAAGCCGGTGATGTATATCCTGAACGTGGACGAAGCCTCCGCCGCCACGGGCAACGCGCTTTCAGGCAAAGCCGCCGCCATGGCGAAATCCAAAGGTGCGGATGCGGTGATTATTTCCGCCCAGATTGAGGCGGAAATGGCGGGCTTGAGCGACGAAGAGAAAAACGAATTCCTTGCCGATTTGGGCTTAAAAGAAACGGGCCTGACGAACATCGTGCGCACCGGCTTCAAGCTGCTCGACATCCTGACCTTCTTCACCATTGGGCCGAAAGAAGCGCGGGCATGGACCGTGCGCCGCGGCGCCACCGCGCCTGAAGCCGCAGGGGTGATCCATACCGATTTCGAAAAAGGCTTTATTCGCGCGGAAACGATTGCCTGCGATGACTATATTGCCCTTGGCGGCGAACAGGGCGCGAAAGAAGCCGGCAAACTCCGCCTCGAAGGTAAGGATTACCTTGTGCAGGACGGCGACGTTTTCCACTTCCGTTTCAACGTATAGCGCTGCGCGGTGAAAACGGGCGGCCTGCGTCGTCGCGTTCGTGCTCGAATCCTCGTGTAGCGCTGCTACACTGCGGTTCTGCGCGCGGGCGCTCCTAGCATTCCACCCATTTTGACCGCGCACGGTGTGCGGGTCGATAAGGATCTATTTCTCGCGCTGTTGCGTGCTGCGGGATTTGCGATTACATTTCAAAAAAAATCCATCACACGGAGTCCCGTATGTTTCCTCGTTGGTTGAATTGGTTGATGGTGGGGCTGTTGGCGTATTTGGTGGTGCAGGGCGGGCAAAGCCAGCGCGCGCACTTGCCAACCGCGACACCGCTTGAAGTGGCCGCGAAGGCGGAGCCAGAGAAAAAAACCTACCCCGCCATTGCCGCCTTGACGGATATGGAGCGCTGGAAAAAAGCCGTGAACCCCGATTACGCCGCGCGCGCCCAATGCGAATTTGTGGCCGAGAAAACCGATGCACCAACCTTGCTGTGGAAAGTGACGGAAGAGGTGTCAGGCAGCGGCGAAGCTGCAAAATGCACGGATAATGTGCGGTTCAAGCTGACCGTGTGGAATGCGCGTGGCACCGTGGCCTATACGGATGAAGTGATGCTGGCCTTGGGCGCGCGCGAGGTGGCAGCAGGGCTGGATGCGGCGCTGGTGGGTATTCGCAAAGGCGGGGTGCGCACGGTGATTCTCTCCCCCGCAGCGCTAACGCGCGACAGCAACGCCAAACCGCCAAAGCCATTGCTGAATGCGCTAGGCAGCGGCCATGTGGTCATCGTGACCGCGGAGCGTGTTCTATAAGAACGCTTCTGGGAAGCGGGCGCGAATCTCGGCGGCGACGCGGCCGACATCATCCAGCGGTGCGGCGGGTTTCCAATCGAGCCGCGCCATGGCATTGAGTGGGCGGGCAAGGCCGCGCGCATACAGCGCTTCATGCAGCGCCTTATGCTTGGCAGGAGTGATTTTCTCGCTCGCATACACAAAGACGGGTGCGCCGCTGACGCAGGCTTCCGCGCTCATCGACAATGAATCCCCCGTGACGATGATGCCGTCCGATAGGCCGAGGATGCCGAAATAGGGGTTGTCTTTGCCCACTGCCCACTCGTGCAGCAAATGCGGTTTTTTAATGACGGCTTTGCACAGATCGATGGCTTCTTTCGGCGTGCGCCGGCTGGTGGTGATAAGTAGCGAGCCAGTGCCAGCAAGCGCTTGGGCGCGCATGATAAGCTCGCGCCACTCCGCCGCGTTATAGCTGCCATGGCGCGACGAGCCGCCCAGACATAGCCCAATATACGGCCGCGGCAGATGGGTGATTTGCGGCCCCCATGCAGCGCGCGCCGCGACCAATGTTTCTGGCGTAACCCCATGTAGGGGCGCGAGGCTTTTCAGGATATGTGCGCCTTGGGGCGGGTTATCATGCTCCGGCACCACAATGAGGTCGAGGCCGTGCTGCACTTCCGGCCACATCAGGTAGATGATTTTAGTGGAGGGCGCGCGCGCCTTGATGGCGCGCAGCACGGGAACCGTGCGCCGCCCTGCAGCAATCACCAGCGGCGGATAGGGCCCCTCCAGCGCCGCGCGTTTGCAGCTGCGCACATGTGCCATGCTGGCGCCAAGCAGCGCCGTGGGCAGCCGCGAAAGCGCGTTATATTCCAGATTTTTTAGCACATAGGGAACGCCCAGCTTGGCAATGACGCCGAGCACTTGTCCGGTGTGGCCGGTGCGATCATCCACCAGTCCCCAGACCGTTTCCACTATTTAAACTCCACCTCGAGCACTTCGTAGAAGCGCGCCCCTTTGGGGGTGGAAACTTCCACGCTGGTGCCTTTCTTTTTGCCGATGAGCGCGCGGCCAATCGGGGCGGAGGTGGAAATGCGGTTTTGGTTAATGTCCGCCTCGTAATCACCGACGATTTGGTAGACGATTTCTTCTTCCGATTCTTCGTCCACCAGCGTGACGGTGGCGCCGAATTTGATATGCTCGCCGCCGAGGGAAACGACGTCGATGATCTCGGCGCGGCTGATGACGGCCTCCAGCTCCTGCAAGCGGCCTTCGATGAAGCTCTGCTTCTCCTTCGCGGCGTGGTATTCGGCGTTTTCTTTTAGGTCGCCATGCGCGCGCGCTTCCGAAATCGCTTCGATCACCGCAGGACGTTCCACGGTCTTCAAATGTTTCAATTCTTTCTCTAGCCGCGCGTAACCTACGGCGGTCATCGGTATCTTTTCCATAAAAATCAACATGCTAAAGTGAGTTAGACCCCTACCATACCGCGCACAAAAAAAAGCGCAAGTCTTAGTGGCGCGCACGCGCGCGGGCGGGGCGGGCCCCCGCACCCCTCGCTTCGCGGCTCGCCATGGAAGGCTACGCACGATAATCCCCAGCATCAGAACACACGGCAACGGTCACCCCATCATGCGAAGGGGTGACCGCTGAAGGATGTTTGGGATTATCTCTTGCCGCTAAACTTATGCCGCGTCTTTTTTCGTATTCGGCTTTTTAAAGTAGCTTTGCAGGGAGGCGACGGTGAACCCATCTGTGGTTTTGGCGCGGGCGGCGATGGCTTGCACCATGGCGCGCGCACCGGTGATGGTGGTGGAATAGGGGATTTTGCCAAACAAAGCGGTTTTGCGAATGGCAGAAGAATCCGCGATTGCCTGCGCACCTTCGGTGGTGTTGAACACCAGCTGCACTTTCCCGTCTTTCATGATGTCCACCACATGGGGGCGGCCTTCGCGCACTTTGTTGACGATGGCAACATCGATGCCCTGCGCTTGCAGATACTCGCCCGTGCCGCGGGTGCAGACCACGCTAAACCCAAGCGCCAGAATGTCACGCGCGATGGCGATGGTATGTTTACGGTCACTCTCCTTCACGGAGAGGAACAGCGTGCCGCCCTTGGGCAGGGTGGAGCCGGAACCGATGAAGCCTTTGCCGAAAGCAGCGGCGAAACTTTTGTCCAGCCCCATGGTTTCACCCGTGGATTTCATTTCGGGCCCGAGGATGGTATCCACCCCTGCAAAGCGTGCGAAGGGGAACACCACTTCTTTCACCGCGATATGGCCGAGTTGTTTCATATGCACTTTGTCATCTGGTAAATCAAAGGCACGCAGTGGCTCGCCCGCCATCAACCGCGCCGCAATTTTGGCGATAGGGATGCCTGTTGCCTTCGCCACAAACGGCGTGGTGCGCGATGCGCGTGGGTTCACCTCAATGATATAAATTTCGTTTTCTTTCACCGCGAACTGCACGTTCATCAAGCCCTTCACTTTCAGGGCGAGGGCGAGGGAAATGGTTTGTTTGCGCACTTCGTCGATGATGGCATCGCCCAGCGAATAGGGCGGAAGCGAACAGGCGGAGTCGCCCGAATGGATGCCCGCTTCTTCGATATGCTCCATGATGCCAGCGACGAAACAATCCGTACCGTCGCTCAGGCAATCGACATCGAGCTCGATTGCATCCTGCAGGTAGGAGTCGAGCAGGATGGGCCCGTCGCCAAACAGGGTGAGTAGTTCTTTCACATAGCTTTCCAGCGTGGGCGCGTCGTGGATGATGCGCATGGCGCGGCCACCCAGCACGTAGGACGGACGCACGACGATGGGGTAGCCGATTTCGGCGGCGGCGGGCATCACCTCTTCCACCTGTTTGCAGATGGCGTTTTTGGGCTGTTTGAGTTTTAGCGTGTGCAGCAATTGCTGGAAGCGTTCGCGGTCTTCCGCGAGGTCGATGGAGTCCACCGAGGTGCCGATGATGGGCACGCCCGCCTGTTCCAGCGCATGCGCAAGCTTCAGCGGCGTTTGGCCACCGAACTGCACAATCGCGCCGATGACGGTGCCATTCTGTTTTTCGCGTGCGATGATTTCAATCACATCCTCGGCAGTGAGCGGCTCGAAATAGAGACGATCGGCGGTGTCGTAATCGGTCGACACGGTTTCTGGATTGCAGTTGATCATGATGGTTTCGAAGTCGACATCTTTCAGCGAATACGCCGCATGCACGCAGCAATAATCGAACTCGATACCCTGACCGATGCGGTTTGGCCCGCCGCCAAGGATGAAGATTTTTTTACGCGCCGTTGGTTCGGCTTCGCAGTGTGCCAATGTGCCGTTGGAGGCAAATGTTTCGTAAGTGGAGTACATGTACGGCGTGAGCGAAGCAAATTCCGCCGCGCAGGTATCCACGCGCTTGAACACGGGATGTATACCGTGCTGGTGACGCGTATTTCTGATGTCTAACTCTGTTTTTTTCGCCAGCCGTGCCAGTTGTTTATCGGAGAAGCCGAGCGATTTCAGGTGATGTAGGTCGCTGGCGGTTTCGGGCAGGCCGTGTGTTTTCACCCAGTTTTCAGCATCCACAATCCGCTGCAATTGGGCGATGAACCACGGGTCGTATTTGGTGATGCGGTGAATTTCCGCGTGGGAAATGCCAAGGCGCAGCGCCTGCGCGATTTTGAGCAAACGGTCGGGCGAGGCCACACCCAGCGCATCGCGGATATCGCCCGCGACTTCCACTTCATCAAGCCCTGTGAGGCCGGTTTCGAGCGAGCGGTAGGCTTTTTGCAAGCTTTCGCAGAAGCTGCGCCCCATCGCCATCGACTCGCCCACGGATTTCATGGCGGTGGTGAGGGTGGCGTCGGCGCCAGGAAATTTTTCGAACGTGAAGCGCGGAATTTTGGTGACGATGTAATCAATCGACGGCTCGAACGAAGCGGGCGTCGCCTTTGTGACGTCGTTCAAAATCTCATCGAGCGTGTAGCCGACCGAGAGCTTGGCGGCGACTTTTGCAATCGGAAAGCCCGTGGCTTTCGACGCAAGCGCGGAGGAGCGCGACACGCGCGGGTTCATTTCAATAACGACCATGCGGCCGGTTTCGGGGTTCACCGCGAACTGCACGTTGGAGCCGCCCGTATCCACGCCGATTTCGCGCAGCACGGCAATGCTGGCATCGCGCATGATTTGGTATTCTTTGTCCGTGAGGGTGAGGGCGGGGGCGACGGTGATGGAGTCGCCCGTATGCACGCCCATGGGGTCGATATTCTCGATGGAGCAGACGATGATGCAGTTGTCGGCGCGGTCGCGCACCACTTCCATCTCGTATTCTTTCCAGCCGAGCACGGATTCGTCGATCATCACTTCACCGACGGGGGATGCATCGAGGCCGCTGGCGACAATCTGCTCGAATTCTTCGCGGTTATAGGCGATGCCGCCGCCGCTGCCGCCCATGGTAAAGCTGGGGCGGATAATGGCAGGCAGGCCGATTTCGTTTAGCGCTTCGCGCGCGGCATCCATGGTTTTCACCACCACGTTTTTCGGCACTTCAAGGCCGATGCGCGCCATGGCATCGCCAAACAATTGGCGGTCTTCCGCTTTGTTGATGGATTCCAGCTGCGCACCGATAAGTTCGACATTGTATTTTTTCAGTACGCCGCTTTCGGCAAGCGCTTTCGCGCAGTTGAGGGCGGTTTGGCCGCCCATGGTGGGCAGCAAGGCATCGGGCTTTTCGGCGGCGATGATTTTTTCCACGAACTCCGGCGTGATGGGCTCGATATAGGTCGCATCCGCAAGCTCAGGGTCGGTCATGATCGTTGCGGGGTTCGAATTCACGAGGATGACGCGGTAGCCTTCGCTTTTAAGGGTTTTCACCGCCTGTGTGCCAGAATAGTCGAACTCGCACGCCTGCCCGATGACGATGGGGCCTGCGCCGATGATGAGGATGGATTTAATGTCGGTACGTTTTGGCATTAGTTTGCTTTTTTGGTTCTGATTTTTTGGCTGCGTAGCGGGGGCATTTCTTCTGGCGCGGGTGCAGGCTCAGCCGCATCCGTATCTATTTCTGTTTCTGCGGCAACGGGTGCAACTGGCTTTTTAGGCTTCAGGGCACTTGGAATGCCCGCGGGTTCGTCTTTAATCTCGCAGGGCGGGGCATCTTGGCTGGGAGAGGGAATGCAGCCCGGAATATATTTCTTCGCCAACGCCGGCGTTGCAGCGAGCGCAAGGGCAAAAACAAGCAGTGAAATACGTTTCATGCGGCCTCCTGTTGGTGGGTGTGCATTAGGGTGGTGAAGCGGGTGAAGAGGTAGTGTGAATCGTGCGGGCCTGGGCTTGCTTCGGGGTGGCCCTGCACGCTGAAGATGGGTAGGGTTTTGTGGCGAATGCCTTGCACGGTGCCATCGAACAACGAGCGGTGGGTGACTTCGAGCGTGTCGGGAATGCCGGCGTCCGCAATCGCAAAGCCGTGGTTTTGGCTGGTGATTTCCACCTTGCCGGTGGTGAGGTCTTTCACCGGATGGTTGGCGCCGCGGTGACCTTGTTTCATTTTCTCGGTGCGTGCACCGAGCGCAAGGCCGAGCAGCTGGTGGCCCAAGCAAATGCCAAACATGGGCAGCTGCGACGCGATGAGTTTTTTGATGGTGGGAATGGCGTAATGCGCGGTGGCGGCGGGATCCCCCGGCCCGTTGCTGAGGAAAATGCCTTGCGGGTTAAGCGCGAGAATTTCCTCCGCCGTGGCGGTGGCAGGCACCACCGTGACCTTGCAGCCCGCACTGACCAGCGAGCGCAGGATGTTATGTTTGATGCCGTAATCGACGGCCACTACGTGGCGTGAAGGGGATTCTCCCCTTTGCTTCGCTGACCCCTTGGGCTCGCCAACGGCTACGCGGCTGGAACCGCCATTTTGGGTGAGCGACCAGCGCGGTTGTTTCCATTCGTAGGTTTCTTTGGTGGTGGCGTGGGCGGCCAATTCTAACCCATCCATATCCGGCGCGGCCTCGAGCGCTTCGCGGGTTTTTTGCAGTAGTTTTTCAGGCGTAGCATCCGGCAGGTAGCCGATGGCGCAGTTTTGCGCACCGTGGGTGCGGATATGGCGGGTGAGGGCGCGGGTGTCGATGCCCGAAATGCCGCGCAGTGCGTTGGCTTTCAGCCATGCATCCAGATGCTGGGTGCTGCGGAAACTGGATGGCTCGGTGATCGCTTCGCGAATAATTAGGCCGGCCGCGCTGGGCTTAAGCGACTCCGCATCGTCCGCGTTGCAGCCGACATTGCCGATATGCGGCGCGGTGAAGGTGATGACTTGGCCGGAATAGGACGGGTCGGTCAGGATTTCCTGATAGCCTGTCATGGCGGTGTTGAAACAGATTTCGCCCGCGGTGGTGCCGGTTGCGCCGATGCCGTATCCCGAAAACACCGTCCCATCCGCAAGAATCAATGCGGCGTTGGGCGATGGTTTCAAGCTAGCGACCATGATGCGAATTCTCCCTAAAACGGCCACCCACGCAGTGGGCAAACGGGCGATGTTTACGGCAGAGATGCCCAACACGTCAAGAGGGAATGCGGGTTAATGGCCTGTGAGGAAAATGAGGCTGCAGCCCAGCGTGGTATCGCTCACCATGTATTTTGTATTGGTGCTGTCGGCGCAGTGCGGGTGGTAATTATGTTTGTAGGTGAGGATGGTGCCCGTATGGGGGAACCCATCGTCGAGTTTTTTATCGATATTATAGGCGTCTTCCGCTTTGATAATGGGGCCATTCGCGCTGTATCCGCCGGCGTTGAAGGGGGCGTATGACATCAGCCAGTCGGCGTTAACCGTGCCGAAAGTGAGCGTGTTGCCGTATTCCGTATCCACGAACATGTTGGTGTCCGCGTTGGTCCATAAATGGACATTATTTTTTTTATCGTAGAACCCCAAAAATGCCCACCCTGCGTTTTGGATGCGCGATTTAGGGGCATTGGTGCCAAAAGAGAGGTTGTTATAAGGCCCCGCATACATGCCCGTGTAGTTGCCTACGATAAATCCTGCATTGGACAGATGCTGCCATGCGCGGAAACCTTCGTATCCACCAACACCCGTGCTTATTGCGCCATCGGAAAGATCGATAATGCCGTTACCGTCGCCGTTACAGGTGGCTCTGGGGTCGGCGGGCGGTGTGTTGCTGGTCATGTCGGCCTGCACACAATCCGTTACAACCCCAACCTCTAGACCGCCTTCGCGGGCACCCCACAGGCTGGTTGCGTTGGGTATGTCTCCCGGTAAGAATCCGTATTTCTCTTTAAAGCTGCCCATGGCGGCCTGATAATTACGAAACTCTGCGCCCACCGCCCGCAATTCCGAGGCGTGAATAAGATTCTCGCCCACCACACTGCTCCCCGCCAACAGGCCAACAATGACCAACACAATCGAGAGCTCGATCAGGGTGAAGGCGTGACGTGCGGGGTGGGGGCGCGAGGCGGTGTTTGTCATCCTCGGAAGGTAGCAGATTCAGACGCTTGCCGCAATGGTTAAAGCGCGCGGTAGCACTCGGTGATTTGGGCGCTGAGGGCGGCGAACAAGGGGGTGCGGGCGCTGGTGCTGCGCCAATAGAGCCCGATGGTGCGTGCCGGTGCGGGCGAGGCGAAGGGGATGTAGCGGGCAGTGCTGGCGGCCGCGCGGGTGGCCAGTGCGGGCATGAGGGTGACGGCGTCGCCATTGGCCACCATATGCCGCAAGGTTTCCAAACTGGTGGCGCGGAAATTGTTCGATTCCCCAATACCGATGGTGTGGCAGACTTCCAGCGCTTGGTCGCGCAGGCAATGGCCGTCTTCTAGCAGCAGCATGGTTTCGTGGCGGATGTCGGCAGGGTGAATTTCGCGGCGTTTGGCCAGCCGGTGCTTGGCCGCCACGGCCAAGTAAAACGGTTCGGTGAAAAGCGGCGTGGCGCGCAGGGCGGGATGCACGACCGGCATGGCAAGTAAGGCGCCATCCAGCGCGCCTACCTCCAGTTGGGCAATCAGCTCGGGGGTTTTTTCCTCCACCAACAAAATATCCAGCTTGGGAAAAGCGCGGGTGAGTGCGGGCATGATGGCAGGCAGCAAATACGGGGCGAGGGTGGGAAACAGGCCAAGCCGCACGGTGCCCGAAAGCGGGTCGCGCGCGGCGCGGGCAGCGCGGGTGAGCTCGGCCGCTTCCTCCAGCACGCGGCGGGCGCGGAGGGTGAGCTGTTGCCCGATGGGGGTGAGCATCACCTGCTTATTGCTACGCTCGAACAGCTGAACGCCGAGGGTTTCTTCCAGCTTTTTGAGCTGCATGGAAAGGGTGGGTTGGCTGACATGCACCGCCTGCGCCGCCCGCCCGAAATGCAGGCTATCCGCCACCGCCACCAGATATTCCAGATCGCGCAAATTCATTCGCGTTGCTCCTGCATTGTTCTAGTGATAGATAATATCTATCGTTATTATAAAAACAATAGATTATGCAAGCGGTTACTTTCCGGCTACATCTGTCCTCAGGCACATCAATAATTTCGCCTGCGGATTGCAAATCGGCAAAATGGGATTATAGGTGGGGCGCAACCAAAACCACGATTCATTTACCCTAAAGGAGACTACCATGAGCGTACTAGTAGGCCGCGAGGCACCTGACTTCACCGCACAAGCCGTGATGCCCGATAACTCCATCAAGGCGGACTATAACCTGAAGAAAGAAACCAAGGGCAAATATGCCGTGCTGTTCTTCTGGCCGCTGGATTTCACCTTTGTCTGCCCATCGGAAATCATCGCGTTTGATAACCGCGTGGCGGAATTCAAAAAGCTGGGCGCGGAAGTCATCGGGATTTCGGTGGATTCGCAATACACCCACTATGCGTGGAAAAACACCCCCGTGGACAAGGGCGGCATTGGCAATGTGCAGTTCCCACTGATTGCGGATCTGACCAAATCCATCGCCCGCAGCTACGACGTGTTGACGGGTGACGCTGTGGCGTTCCGCGGCACGTTTATCATCGACAAAAAAGGCGTGGTGCGCCACCAGCTGGTGAACGACCTGCCGCTCGGCCGCAATGTGGATGAAACCATCCGCACGCTGGACGCGCTGATCTTCCACGAAGAACACGGCGAAGTGTGCCCTGCTAACTGGAAAAAAGGCGAAAAAGGTATGAAGCCCACCGCAGAAGGCGTGGCTTCCTACCTCAAAGACAAAGCGAAATCGCTCTAGTTATTGGGGGTGAGAGGTTGGCCTACTGACCAACCTCTCACCCCGCTTCGCTATTAGTATTTGTAATTTATATCTGCAGGTTCACCATGACGGAACATCGCACTCCTATTCTCATCATTGGCTCTGGCGCAGCGGGCTGTACGGCGGCGATCTACGCGGCGCGTGCGGCGCTAAAACCCATTATGGTGCGCGGCATGCAACCCGGTGGACAGCTCACCATCACCACCGAGGTGGAGAATTACCCCGGATTTGCCGAAGCCATCCAAGGCCCGTGGCTGATGGAGCAAATGGAAGCACAAGCCAAACATGTGGGCACAGAAATCATCGGCGATTACATCACCAGCATCGACCTCTCGAAGCGCCCGTTTGTGGCCAAGGGCGACAGCGGTGACACCTACATCGCCGACACAGTGGTGGTGGCAACTGGCGCAAGCGCGCGCTGGCTGGGGCTGGAGAGCGAAAAGAAATTCCAGAATTTTGGCGTGAGTGCCTGCGCGACCTGCGACGGATTCTTCTTCAAGAAGAAGGACGTGGTGGTGCTGGGCGGCGGAAACTCGGCCGTGGAAGAAGCGCTGTTCCTTGCGAAAATCTGTAACTCGGTGACGCTGATTCATCGTAGAGATTCGCTGCGTGCGGAGAAAATTGCGCAAGACCGCCTGTTCAACACGGCGAATGTGAAGGTGATTTGGGATTCCGTGGTGGAAGAATTCGTGGGCGACGATAACCCACCAAACCTCACGGGCGTGAGAATTAAAAATACCAAAACAGGCGCGACGAGCATCGTCCCATGCCATGGCGCGTTTGTGGCGATTGGCCATAACCCCAACACCAGCTTGTTCGAAGGCCAGTTGGCGATGGACGCTGACCGCTACCTGACCGTGAAAGCGGGCACCACGCAAACCAGCGTGGCAGGCGTGTTCGCCGCAGGCGATGTGCAGGATAAGGTGTACCGTCAAGCCATCACCGCGGCAGGCACCGGCTGCATGGCCGCGCTGGAAGCCCAAAAATTTCTGGAGCATCACGGCGCGTAAGTAGCGGCTACTGAATTCCTGAATAGGGCGCGTTTATGCCACCTTCGTGGGTGGGGCTGTTCAGGGTGACGGCGGGGGATGCTTTGGCGGCGGTGAGGCGCTGGTCTAGTTCGGCGAAGCCGGCGTCGTCCAGTAGGGCGTATTGTCGGGCATCGGGGTTGCGGGAAACGGCTTCGAACACCACCTCCACGTCCGCACGGCGGGTGTTGGAGAGATATTCCAAGTTCAGCGGGTCTTCCCGCACTTCTTCCAGCGCTTCTTTTTTATCGTATCCGTACATTTTCAAGCCTTTCTCACCATCTAGCAGCTAGGCTCAGAATACTGCATGCGATGGAGAAAATGTATGACAGTTTCATGAAGATTAATGTTTTGAGTGGCTGAATAGCTGCGTAAAACGCATAATAGTGGGTGATTATTGGCCTGAAATGGGCTAGTGAAATGCGTGAATTGCATGACAGCCCCGTCATGCGACGGGGCGACGGTCAGGAGAAATGGTAATGGATTGGGATAAGCTGCGGGTGTTTCATGCGGTGGCGCTGGCGAAAAGCCTGACGAAGGCGGGGGAGAAGATGAACCTCAGCCAATCGGCGGTGAGCCGGCAAATTTCGGGGCTGGAGGAGGGGCTGGGCATTGCCCTGTTCCACCGCCACGCACGCGGGCTGGTGCTGACCGAGCAGGGCGAAATTCTGCTGCGCACCGTTTCCGAAATGGTGACGAAGCTGGAGGCGACGGAAATCTCGCTCTCGGAGGCAAATTTGCGCCCGAAGGGGCCGTTTAAAGTAACGGTGACGGCGACGTTTGGCACGCTGTGGCTGGCGGCGCAGATGAAGGAATTTTGTGACCTTTACCCCGAAATCGACGTGACCTTGCTGTGCCAAGACCGCGAGCTTGACCTGACGGCGCGTGAGGCGGATGTGGCGATTCGTTTCTATGAATCGCACCAGCCGGATCTGGTACAGATCCCGTTATTCACCCTGCGCAACGCGATGTATGCCAGCAATGACTACCTGCAAGCCCACGGCACACCCGCAAAAGTGAGCGATTTGGCGGGGCACCGCTTGCTACGCTACGATAATTCGATTGATAACTTTCCCTCGGCCGAGGTGAACTGGCTGTTCGAGGGCGATGGGGTGGACTTTAAGCCGTATTTCAGCGCCAATTCGCTGTTGGCACTACGCACGGCGGTGAAGCTGGGCATGGGCATTGCGGTGCTGCCGGAATATCTGGTGCACCGCACGCGGCACCTTTCGCAAGTGCTGCCACACCATACAGGCCCGCTGACGCAGGCATGGTATGTGTATCCGGTGGAGCTGAAACATTCCAAGCGCGTGGCGGTGTTCCGCAACTTCATCAGCCAAAAAATTGCCGAGAGTAATTTTTAGCCGCGTTATTATTCTACAGGGAAAGTGATGCTGCACTGACCTTTTGTGTCTTCGCCAGCAGTACTAATGTTGTAGAAATCGGTGCCTGCATCGCTACAGCTGGTAGAAGATCTGCCGCGCATCTTGCCGGCATTGGCTTGTCCATCATCGATTTTTTTATCGAGGTTATAGGCTTCACCCAGTGTAAGTTCGGTGGACTCCACGAGGGCGTCGTTACTGCCTGGGGTGGTGGGGTCTACGCTGCCGAACATCAGGCAATCGCCCATGGGGACATTGCTGCCGGCAATTTGCATTGGGACGCAGTTGGCAATTAACCAAGAAGCACCAGTGAATTTAGAGGAAGGGACATTGGCTTTTGAGATAAAAAGACGGTCACTGCTGACAGTGCCGGTGCCATCATATGCACCTGCGATGAGGCTGGCGCGCGCCAGATGTTCCCACAGTTTGCCGGTTTCTCCGTGAAAATCAGAAACGTTGCCGTCGCCATCGCCATTGCAGCCAGTGCCGGCATCGGTGGTGTTGGTGCCGCAGCTGGCACCCCAGAAGGCAAAGGCGTTGGGCATATCCCCCGCCATGGCGAGGTATTTGTCCTCGAAGGTATCGAGCGCATCTAGGAAGCTGTTACGTTCCGCAAGGATGGCGCGTAACTGCGAGGCGCGAATGAGAGACTGACCGGCAACAACGCCGCCCGCAAGAATACCGATAATGACGATGACAATCGAGAGTTCGATGAGGGTGAAAGCGGCGCGGCGTGAGCGGTGCATGGAATTCTCTATTGTAAAATGAAGGTGAGGGTGCAATCGCCGCTATAGTCGCGGCCATCGGCGATGATGCTGTACATGTCGGTACCGTCATTTTCGCAATCAAACCGCGCATCGCCACGCAACTGTCCGCTATTGGCGCTGCCATCGTCGGTCTTGGTGTCGAGGCTGAAGGCTTCGCCGCGGGTGAGGCTTGGTGAAAACGCGAGCACGGTGCCACTGTTGTTGCTGCCGAAATGCAGCAGCAGCGAGCCTGAGGCAATGGTGGTGGGCCCTGCAGGGGTGATGACTTCGTGGCTGTTGGTTTCCCATGCACCTTTTGGAAAGCGCGACTTGGGAACGTTGGTTTCGGAAGTTTGTACGCCGCCAGAGAAGGCAACGGTGCCAGTTCCGTCGTAGCCGCCTTCAAGAATGCCACCGCGCACCAGATGTTCCCATGTTTTTACGGTCTCGCCATTGGCAAGGGTGATAACGCCATTGCCCGTGCCGTTACAGCCAGTGTTGGCATCGGTGGTGTCTGTGCCGCAGGCATCGCCCCAAAAGCGATAGGCATCCGCCATGTCGCCCGCCAAGGCGCCGTATTTATCCCTAAACGCATAGATGGCGGTGGTGAATTTATCGCGCTCGCTGGTGATGGCGCGCAATTCAGAGGCGCGGATAAGATCCTGCCCCACCAGCACCCCGCCAACCAATAACCCGATGATGACGAGGACAATGGAGAGCTCAACTAAGGTGAAACCGGAGTGCGGCTGGCGCATGTGTGCCTCTCTTATTGTAAAAGGAAGGTGAGGGTGCAGTGACCGCGGTCGTTTTCGCCGATGCTGGAGATGTTGTAGTAGTCTGTGCCGGTGTCGTAACAGGTGCCGAGGGTGTTGTCGTAGCCACGAATTTTTCCGGTATTGGCGCGCCCATCATCGGTTTTAGTGTCGAGGTTGAAGGCCTCCCCAAGGGTTAAGCTTGGTTGTAAATAGAGCAACGGACTAGTCTCGAACCCGCCAAATTGCAGGGCGATTCCGGAGGCGGGCTCACCCACATGGTTGGCAGCGGTGCTATCAATGAGGATCCAGAATCCTTGAGGGAATTTGGAAGGTACAATATTGGATTTCTTTAGATTGATCATGCCGCCGCCGAAGACGGAGCCATCGCCCGTGCCGTCATAGGCACCTTCTATCAACCCCGAGCGTGCGAGATGTTCCCATGCCTTGAGCGATTCACCAAGGTTGAGTGCTAGGATGCCGTCGCCATTGCCGTTGCAGCCGGTGCTGGTGGCGGTGGTGTTGGTGCCGCAGCTATCGCCCCAAAATTCATAGGCGTCGATCATGTCGCCCGGCAGGCCGAAATATTTGTCGCGGAAGGAATAGGTGGCGGTGGTGAACTTGTCGCGCTCGGTGATGATGGCGTTGAGTTCCGATGCACGAATGAGTGACTGACCGGCGAGCACGCCCCCCACCAACAGCCCAATGATCACGAGGACGATGGAAAGCTCGACAAGCGTGAACCCTGTGCGGGCGGCGGTATATTTGGCAGCGGTATGACCCATGCATTCCCCCTTGGCGATATTCGGTTGATGCTAGCATAGCGGGCGTGCGGGCACAATGGCGTTGTCGCCGCCGTCCATGTGCAAAACGCAGCGATTCTGTTTTCGTGTGGCGGTGGGGTCGGTTAGGGTGGGGACTGTTCACCCTAGTGCTTGGTTGTTATGCGCCCCCATGAGCTGCAACGACTGGTTAGTCGCCGTGCCGTGATTTTCGGCGGGGCGCAGCTGCTTGCCAGCACGGCACTGGTCTCGCGCCTATATTATTTGCAATTTGTACGCGGCGAAGAATTCAAAACGCAGGCCGAAGGCAACCGCGTGAAGCTGCAGTTGATGATTCCGCCCCGCGGCGTGATTGCCGACCGTTATGGCGTGACCGTTGCGGGCAACCATGTGAACCACCGGCTCATGCTGGAAGGCGATAACCGCAAAACCGCCCGTGCCTGTTTGCAGGTGTTGATTGGCCTGATGAAACTTTCCGACCGCGAAGTGCGCACGCTGACGGAGGCGATTCGCGTGGCGAAGGTGGGCATTCCCATCATGGTGCGCGAGCATTTGAGCTGGGAAGAAGTGGCGCGCGTGCAGTATCATTTGCCGCAGCTTCCTGCGGTATTTATCGACGAAGGCCAGTGGCGGAATTATCCCTATGCCGACCATTTAAGCCATCTGATTGGCTATGTGGGCAAGGTGGCGGTGGGCGAGGTGAAAGACGACGAGCCGCTGCTGAAATTGCCGGACATGAAAATTGGTAAGAACGGCATCGAGGCGGTGTATGAGGAGCGGCTGCGCGGCGTGGCGGGCGCAAAACAAATCGAGGTGAATGTGACTGGCTCGCCCGTGCGCGAGCTGAAGCGCGACGAACCCAAGGCGGGCGAAGTGCTGCCGCTGACCATTGACAACCGCTTGCAGGAATTTTGTGTGCAGCGCTTGGGCGAAGAATCCGGCGCGATTGTGGTGATGGATGTGAATAATGGTGAGATTCTCGCGCTGGCTTCCATGCCCGCGTTCGACCCCAACGAATTCAGCAAAGGCATCACCACCAGCTACTGGAAAGAGCTGAACGAGAATAAGAAAGTGCCGCTGATGAACAAGGCGATTGCGGGGCAATATCCTCCCGGATCGACGTTTAAAATGGTGACGGGGCTGGCGGGGCTCAAGTCTGGCAAGTTCACGGAGCACAGCCATATCCATTGCAGTGGCACGTTTTATTTAGGCAATCACCCCTTCCGTTGCTGGAAGGAAGGCGGCCACGGCACCTTGACCATGGCGCAGGCGATCGAACAATCCTGCGACACGTTTTTCTATACCGTGGCGCGTGATGTGGGGATTGATGCGGTGGCGGATATGGCGAAGGAATTTGGCCTTGGCGCCAAAAGCGGGTTGGGCCTGCGCGGCGAACAGGCAGGCATTGTGCCCAACCCCGCATGGAAGGAAAAAACCCGCGGCCAGCCTTGGAATCCGGGGGAGACGATTAACAGCGCGATTGGGCAGGGCGACACGCTGACCACGCCAATGCAACTGGCCATCATGACCGCGCGCATGGTGAATGGCGGAAAAAAAATTCTGCCGCATGTGGTGATGGACGAACCAGTGCGCGAAGAAGGCAATGTGGATGTGGACCCCGCGCATTTGGCAATTATTTTGGATGGCATGCAGCGGGTGACGAATTCGCCGCGCGGCACGGCGTATGGCAGCACCATCAAGGAAGAGGCCTATAAGTTTGGCGGCAAAACGGGCACCAGCCAAGTGCGCAAATTGCTGGTGCAGGGGCAAAACCAGAACCAGCTGCCATGGGAGTTTCGTCACCATGCGTGGTTTGTGGGCTATGCGCCGATTGATAAACCGCGCTATGCCTGCTCGGTGATTATTGAACATGGCGGTGGCGGCGCTTCAGCCGCGGCGCCGGTGGCTCGCGATGTGCTGCTCAAGCTGCAGGAACTGGCCGATAACCCGCCCATTCCCCTCACCAAAAAGGAAGGCGCGTGATGATAGGTTCGTTACTCCGTCGTATCCAAAAACGCGCGCGGCTGATGCATTCCGGCCTGCTGATGATTACCGCCGCGCTGTGTGTGCTGGGGCTGCTGATGCAATATTCGGCCTCTGGCGGGGATGTGTTTGTGTTTGCGCTGCCGCAAGCACTGCGCTTGCTGCTGGGGGTGGTGCTGATGGTGGTGATTGCCACGGCCGCGCCTGCCAATGTGCTGCGGGCGTCGTATCTGGTATATGCGTTGTGCCTTGGGCTGCTGGTGATGGTGGCGCTGGTGGGGGTGATGGGCCTTGGCGCGCAGCGCTGGGTGGGCATCGGGTTTTTTAACCTGCAACCTTCGGAGCTGATGAAAATCGGCATCATCATGGCCTTAGCGCGCTACTTCCACGGTGCGCCGATGGGAAAGCGCAGCCATCTGGTGCTGCTGATTGTGCCACTGATCCTTACCTTGCTACCCGTGGGGCTGATTTTAAAACAGCCTAACCTTGGCACGGCAACGATTGTCTCGTTCATCGCCTTTAGCATGTGTTTTATGGCGGGAATTCGCTGGTATTATTTCGCCGGTGCCATCAGCGCGGTCGCGGCGGCCGTGCCGGTGGCGTATCATTTCCTGCATGATTACCAAAAGCAGCGGGTGAAAACATTCTTGGATCCCGACTCCGATCCGCTGGGTGCGGGCTATAACATTATTCAGTCGAAAATCGCGATTGGCTCGGGCGGATTTTTCGGCAAGGGGCTGCTGAATGGCTCGCAGGGGCAACTGGATTTCCTACCTGAAAAACAGACCGATTTCATTTTTACCATGCTGGCCGAGGAGCTTGGATTCCTTGGCGCAATGCTGCTGATGGGGCTGTATATCGCGCTGATAGGCTTTGCGCTGCGACTGGCCGTGCGCGGCCGCAACGCCTATGGACGCTTGCTGGCGGCAGGGGTGGCAGCGCTGCTGTTTGTCCATATCTTCATCAATATGGCAATGGTGATGGGCATGATTCCCGTGGTGGGCGTGCCGCTGCCGTTTCTATCGTATGGCGGTTCGTTCCTGCTGGCGGTGATGATGGCCTGCGGGTTGTTGCAGCATGTTTATATCAACCGCGACAACACCCTGCCGAAAGTCGGCGGGTAGGCGGGTGAAAACGGGCAATCTACGTCGTCGTCTTCGTGCTCGATCGGTTACCCCGTCCTTCGACGGGGCAGGCCTTCGGCGCTGCTACGCGCCCTCCCTGCGCGCGGCGACTCCTAGTATCTTGCCCGTTTTGACCCGCCTATGGTGCGAGGGGCGGGGGGAGAAATGTGAAACTTTTATGACAATTGCGGTTTTTGGGGGGTCGTTAACGGATTATTAACGCCTTATCCTTTATAGTGAGCGCTATAAGAAGAGGATAAAAACAATGAAACGCTCGCTATTCAGCAAATTCAAACGGGACGAGAACGGCGCCACCGCGGTGGAGTTCGCCATTGTTTCCACCGTGTTCTTCATGATGATGATGGGCATTGTGGAATATGGTCTGTTCACCATGTCGCAGGTGGCGATTGAAAGTGCCGTGACACAGGCTGGCCGTTCGGCCGCGATCGGTAGCACTACGGCGCCTGATCGCGCGCTTCAGGTAAGCGCGTTGATTCAGCAAAAAACCGGTGGATTGATTAACGCCAGCTCCGTTTCCGTAACGGCGGCGAAAGTGTCCGACGGCGGCACGCTGACGCCAGACTTATGTATGAATGGGCCAAATGGCACCGCGACCACTGGCAACTGCCCGCCCGGCACGCAGTTTGTAGAAGTGAACGGCATGATGGGCTATCAAGGTAACGCAACGATGAACAACACCTCGCTTGGCGCACCAGGGGATTTGATTGAGGTGCGTGCATCCTATCCGTGGCATGTGCTGTTTCCGATTCTGGGTCAGTTCTTTGGCACCAACGGAGTTGTCTTGATTACGTCCTCGACTGTTGTTAAGAATGAGCCCCTGCAATAACGCGATGGGAACCTGACGCATGAAGAAGCTGTTTTCACGATTCACGCGTCACCAACAGGGCGTTGCCCTTATCGAGTTTGCAATTGTTTTCCCGTTTATGTTCTTGCTGCTATTCGCCGGCATTGAGCTAACGCGCTATGTGCTGATTATTCAGAAAGTGGAGAAGTCTGCCTACGTGCTGACGGATATTACGGGGCAGTATGCGCCCGCCACCACCAGCGCAAGCACTGGTGAAATTAACGTGACACGCCTGACCACAGAAGTGTTCCCGCAGTTTCACCGCATGATGGGTAGCTATGGCAATCCTGCATATGAAGCCATCGTGATGACTTCGGTAATGAAAACCAGCGGGGGTGTAAAAATTCTCTGGCAGCGTTATAGCGCAGGCGGTGACGTGACGGTGCAGAGCGTGGTGACCAACGCGTTTCCAACCAACACGTCGCGTTCGGACGGTTCGTCCTGCACCACAGCAACGTTTAATGCGGATATCAATACCCAATTGACGACGATGCTTCCTGGTGAAAACATGCTGATTGGGGAAGTATTCTTCCATTACAAGCCGATTGTGACGTCGCTGCTTGGCGTGACCACTGCCACTGGCGTGGGGCCTTTCGGGGTGGCGGAGCGCACAATTTCGCGTCAGTTATTTATTCACCCGCGTGGGGGTGACTTGCTTACCTTGCCGCCGAATACCCCTGTTTCTGCGGGGCCCTGCACTTAACCTTTACGAGGCATTATGATGCTGATTGCTGCACTCAAAACATTCTCGCAACGGTTTGCCCGCGACACACGCGGCAGTGTGCTGATGTTGTTTGGCCTCTCCATCATTTTTCTCGTCGGGATTGGCGGTGCGGGGGTAGATTTGGGCACGCAGCAATTGCAGCGTGTGAAACTGCAAATGGCGGCGGACGCGGCGGCAACGTCTGCTGCGAGCCTTGTGCCCACCAGTGCGGCAAACGCGACGAGTGAGCGCCAAAATGCCGCGAACCGTTACTTTAACCTGAACTACCCACCAACCCTCTTTGGCCAGCCGCGCCCCACGCCCATCATTACCTTAACGGGAGGGGCGGGTAATGGCACGGTGACGGTAACAGCCAACTCGGATGTGGCCACGTCGTTTGTTAGCAATTTTGGTATTCCAACCCTTGCCTCTGCCGGTTCGGCAACGGCAGGCCTGCTGGAAGTAAATGCTGCAAAATATGACGTGATTCTGTCGATGGATAATTCGGGGTCGATGAGTGCGCCTGCTGGCGGAGGGCTGAGCCGCATAGCGGCATTGAAAAACGCAGCGAATACGCTGATAGATAAATTTTTGCCACTGACTACCACCCACGACAACAGGATGGCATTTAACAGGTGGAATCATGACATTATAAACAGTGTCGGGTTTTCTGCCGACAATCCCAGCTCAAAGGCATATATTAATAACATGACTATTGGCGGTAATACGAATAGTGCCGCTGGATTGGGAAATGCGATGTCCATGCAGCCGCAGACTCGTTCCGATGCCGTAAAAACAGTGATTTTGTTGACGGATGGCGTGAATGGCGTTGGCGCAGGAACTACGGGACCCATAAACGCCGCTTCGCTTGGTATCTGTGATGGCCTTAAAAACCAACAGGTGGTTATCTATACGATTGGATTTGGAGCAAGCGTTGTCAATGATGCAGGCGTTATAGCATTTCTTTCCGCGTGCGCGACGCCAAACCCAGCGGGTGGTTCGAATACTAACGTGTATTTTTTCCCTGCGGCTAACACCGCACAGCTGAACGCTGCCTTCGACATCATCGCGACGTCGATTCGTTCGGTGCGGATTTCCAACTAAGGGATTAGAGGCTGAGGCCTACGGCGTCGCCTGATTTGGCGGTGTGAGCGATGCTGTTTGCATCGATGGTGGTGGCGGGTGCGGGGCTATCCACGCCGTCGATCTGCATGGTGGAGCCTTTGGCAATCACGCCGTTCTTCACCGCATGGTCGATCGCGTTTTTGGTGGCTTCGGGCAGGGTAACGGGATAGCGCGCCACCACATGCTCCAGCGTGGCGCCAGCACGCAGCATGCTGTTCATTTCCTTCACGGCGGAGATGCCGTAGCGGTTGGCAATCTCGATGGTGGTGAGGGTTTTCTTCGGCTGATTCACATCGATCAAATCATGCCCCAGCAGATAGATGAATTTGGGCAAGGTGAAGTCCGCTTGGCGAATGGCGTGGCCCGTCGTGGGGTCGAGCAGGGAGCTGTGTTTATAGGCGTAGGTGTCGTTCATCAGCTCGGTGAGGCGCTGGAAAATGGGCTGGCTGCCTGCCCATAACGCGCCCTCACCTGTACCGCGTTCCAGCACGTTGGTGAACATGCGATTGGGCGCGAACGTTTCGGTGTAATGTTGGTAGAGGTCGAACACCTCGCCCACGTTGATGGCTTGGCCAAGCCCGTTGCGCGGGTTAATTTTGTTGTTCACGAAGGTAACCAGATCCTCGAACATGGTGGTTTTGCGTTTCCATGTCTCGCCGAAGGCTTGGCCTGCCTTCACCCCGATCATCAAATCGCCAAGCCCGGTGGAGCGCAGCGCCGCAGCGGGGAAGAAGAGTAGGTCGGTGAACAGGCGGCGGCCAGTGCGCGCCCAGAAATTGCTCATGGTTCGTTGCACCATGCGGTTGTCGCTGCGCTGCAAATCTTGCCATGTTACTTTTTCGACGGGTTTGCCGGTTTCTTCCGCTACCGCTTCACTAAAGATGTTTTTGATGTCCTTGTACACCGTCCAGCTGTAGCTAGCGGTGAGCGCAAGGCTGCCCACGCCCATGATGGCGTTATAGGCCAGCGCTTCTTTGTTCTCAGGAGTGGAGTGTTGAAACTTTTCCTGCAGCCACCGCCCTGGTTTTGTCAGGGTTTTTGCAAGCGCACTTTTTTTGTAAGGATCCTTCTCGAAAATCGTGCCGAAAATGCCGCGCGGGATATAGCGCGCAGGCAGCGCCAACAGCAGGTAACGCACATATTCCGACGTGGGGGCGAGGGTCGATTGGGTATGGGTGTGCATCGGGTCTTTGACATGCGCGGGAACAGGCAGCGGCGCAGGCGCAGCATGTGTGCTCGGCGGCGGCGCTTCAGGCGCAGATGTGACGTCAGACAGTTTCATACCCTTGGAGTATACGCTGTTTGACCGCTGATTTATGTGAAGATTGTATGACAATCGCGTGCCGCGATGCGCCTATTGATTCGTATGCTAAATAAGGATAATCAATAGGTTGTAGATTTGCGGGCTGGCCAGTAGCATGAGGCCAAGCACGGTGGCGGCAAGGCGCACCAGCATCCAGCGCGCCAAATGCTCGGGCATGGCTTTGGGGGTGCCGCTGCCCGCCCACGGTAATTCGCCGCTGGGCAATCGCCCGCCAAGGGAAATGCCAAGCAGGCCTGCAATGCGCCCATGCAAGGCCGCGTGGCGGCGCATGGCCCATGGCGTCGCGCGTGGCACAAACAAGCCGCCCAGCGCCAGTAGCAGCAGCGCCAAGGCGCGCGGCAGGGCATTCACCACCCCAAACAGTGCGGTGGCCGCCCAGCCAAACGCAGGCACGGCATAGGCCACGGAAAGTTCACGCAGGGTGAGATACGCCATGCTGGCGGGCAGGCCGCCCACGAGATACCAGAAACACACGCCCACAATGCCCACCGCAAAGGCCTCTGCGCTCGTGAGGATGCTGTAGCGCATGACGGCGTGGCTATCGGCAAACAGGAAGTCGTGCTCGGGCAACTCCAGCGGCAGGGTGCCTGCATGGGCGCGGCGCCAGCGTTGCAGCAAACGGTGGGTGGCAAAGCCGCGGCCAAACAGCGCGATTATCACCAGCAATGCAAGTGGGGGGACGGAGGAAATGAGCGCCCCCACGAGCAGCGCGGGCACGAGCAGCATGAGCATCGCAACCACCCCGCGCCAGACCCGTGTGGCAATGGAACGGTTGGGACGGTTGAGCTTGGTGACAAGGCGCTGGGCGGTGCGGCTGATCCACGCAAAGGCGGCATCCACCCCCGCATAGCGCGCCACGAACTCGCCCACAAAAAAGCCCACCACCAGCATCGGAATAAGCATTTCCGCGCGGTGGGCAAACAGGCCAAGCAATGCATTCAGCTGAAGCATGGAGGGAGTGTATCGGCAAGCGCGCGAATTGTCATGCAGGAGTTTATGTGCGCAAACGCCCTCACCCTAAATCCGCGAGGCGGATTTAGACCTCTCCCTAGGGAGAGGTTAAGTGCAGCGGTTGCGATTATCGTGCGTAGCCTTCCATGGCGAGCCGAAGCGAAGCGAACGAGGGGGAGCGGTAGCGGGGGCGGGACGCCCCCTCGCGCCGAAGGCGCTACTCAATAAAAATCTCGACGCGGCGGTTTTTGGGTTCTTCGACGCCATCGGCGGTGACGACGGCGGGGTCGGATTCACCGAAGGCGAAGTAGTGTAGCATGCTGGCGGGCACACCTGCGGCTTTCAGCGCTTGCTGCACAAATTTTGCGCGGCGCTCCGAGAGGTCGAGGTTATAGGGCTCGGTGCCAGCGCGGTCGGCATGGCCGTTGATGTTCACGTTCACCTTTCCCGCGGATTTAATGTCGCTGACCAATTGGCCAAGCGCGGCTTTGGCGGTGCTTCCCAAGCGGTCACTATCGAACGGGAAATAGAGGATGGTGGTGGTTTTGCTGCCTTGGGCACCAGGCTCGCTGACGGGGGCGTTGGTGCCCGGTTGCGCGGCCTGCACTTGGCCAAGTTTTTCAAGCGCGCTGGCGAAACGGGCGGCTTCGGCATCCACCGCTTCGGCGGTGTCGGCATTGGCGGCGGCTTCCAGCCAGCGGTCATACGCCACGACGGCGGCAGCGGTGAGGGCGGGCTGGGTGCTTTGGTTGGCTTCCACCGCGGCGATGAGTTTTTCGCGCGCGCTGTTCAGGGTGCTAATGGCGGCGGGGGCGATCTGCCAGCTGCTGGTTTCTTCGGGCGTTATTTCTTGGCCGTAGGTGGCCATCAGGCCTTTTTCTGCAAAATAGTTGGAAACGTCCCAGTCATAGGACAGGGCTTTTTGCTCGGCGAATTGCTGGTATCCATCCGCCAGCGAGGCGTGGTAGGCGTCGCCCGCAGGGGCAGCATGGCGCAGCGCGGTCAGGGATTCGCTGCTATCGCAGGCGCTGAGCAGAAAAAGGGAAACAAGGGCGGCAAGGGTGGTGCGCATGGCGGTTCTCCTCGTTGGAATGGCCTAGCTGTAGCGCAAGGTGCGGTGGGGTTCAAGGGATTAGGAAGCGACTGATAAACCAACAAATCCAGAATTAGCCCTTGCGCTGCAGCGCAGCATCGCTTACAAGGCGGCGAAATTTAATCTTATGGAGCTCACCAATGACTGTTCAACGTACCTTCTCGATCCTGAAACCAGACGCAACCGAGCGTAACCTCACGGGCGCTATCAACGCCATGTTCGAGAAAAATGGTTTCCGCATCGTGGCGCAAAAGCGCATCCACATGACCCGCGCGCAAGCAGAAGGCTTCTACGCGGTGCACAAAGAGCGCCCCTTCTACGGCGAGCTGGTGGACTATATGATTTCGGGCCCAGTGGTGGTTCAGGTGCTGGAAAAAGAAAATGCAGTGCTCGCGAACCGCGACCTGATGGGCGCAACCAACCCAGCCAATGCTGCGGAAGGCACGATTCGCAAAACCTTTGCAGAATCCATCGAGCGCAACTCGGTGCATGGTTCGGACAGCGACGAAAACGCCGCCATCGAAATCGCGTTCTTCTTCAAGCCAGAAGAGATTGTTGGTTAGTCGATAACCGCACTAACGCGTACTAATAATCACGGCCGCCTTAGGGTGGCCGTTTTTATTTCAGGCTGTCTGCTACGTGCTTGAGCGCTGCGGGGTAGAGCCAGTGCTCGAGTGTGTGCACGCGTTGCTCTAGGGATTCTGGGGTGTCGTCGGCCAGAATGGGCAGGGCTTTTTGCAGGATGATTTCGCCGGAATCCAGCTCGGGCGTGACCCAATGCACGGTGGCACCGTGTTCGGTGTCGCCTGCTTCCAGCGCACGCGCGTGGGTGTTCAGCCCCTTATATTTTGGCAGGAGGGAGGGATGGATATTGAGGAGTCTGCGGCTCCACGCATTGACAAAAGAATCGGTGAGAATACGCATGAATCCGGCGAGGCAAACGAGCTGAATGCTGCGCGCGGTGAGTGCAGCATGAAGTGCAGCATCGAACGCCTCGCGGCTGGGGTAATCGCGGTGGTCGATGACGCAGGTTTCGATGCCTGCATGGGCGGCGCGGGTGAGGCCGCGTGCATCCGCTTTGTTGCTGATGACGAGGGAAATCGTGGCGGGATAATCCGCCGCCCGCGCCGCGTCCATCAAGGCTTGCAGGTTGCTGCCATCACCCGAGATGAGGACGGCAACGCTTAGGCGCACAGTCATACAACCCCGTCACCCTGAGCTTGTCTCAGGGTCCATCTAGTTAGCAAAGAGATGGATGCTGAAACGAGTTCAGCATGACAAAAAAGATGGATTGCCGCATCCCCCGCAACAGGCGCGGGGTCCTCGCAATGACGGTTAGGCATGGAGTGCGCCTTTATAGCTGACGCGCTCGGCCGTGGCGGGGGTGAGTTGGCCAAGGGTGACGACCTCCTCGCCCGCGGCGGCAAGGGCGGCGGTGACGTCGCCCACCAGCGGTGCAGCGACGACGAGAATCATGCCAATGCCGCAGTTGAAGGTGCGCAGCATTTCTTCTTCCGTGACCTTGCCCACTTGCTGCATCCACGCGAAGACGGGTGGGAGTTTCCATGCGGATAAATCAATCTCGGCGCTGACACCTGCGGGCAAGACGCGCGGTAAATTCTCGGTCAGGCCACCGCCGGTGATATGGGCAAGGGCTTTTACCTTGCCTGCATTCAATGATGGCAGGAGCGATTTTACGTAGATGCGGGTGGGGGCAAGCAGTGCGTCGCCCAGCGTTTGGTAGGGGCTGTTGAATGGTGCCGCATCCGCCAGCGCTGCACCGCTTTCGGCCACGATGGCGCGCACGAGGGAATAGCCGTTACTATGCACGCCGGAGGAGGAAAGGCCAAGCAGCACATCGCCCGCGCCGATATCCGCTTTTGGCAAGAGATTCTGCCGCGCGACGGCACCGACCGAGAAGCCTGCGAGGTCGTAGTCTTCGCCCTGATACATACCCGGCATTTCGGCGGTTTCGCCGCCCACCAGCGCGCAACCTGCTTGGGCGCAGCCATCGGCGATGCCGGCAATCACCTCCGCCGCCGCGGCGACGTTGAGTTTGCCCGTGGCAAAGTAATCGAGGAAGAAAAGCGGGGTGGCGCCTTGCACAATGAGGTCGTTCACGCACATGCCGACGAGGTCGATGCCGATGGTGCGGTGGCAATTCAAATCCTGCGCGAGCTTGAGTTTGGTGCCCACGCCGTCGGTGGTGGAGACGAGCAGGGCGTCCTCGAAGCCGGCGGCCTTGAGGTCGAACAGCGCGCCGAAGCCGCCCAGCCCACCAATCGCGCCTGCGCGGGCGGTGGCTTTTGCCAGCGGCTTGATGCGATCGACCAGCGCATTGCCTGCATCGATATCGACGCCGGCTTGTTTATATCGTGCGTTGCTTGAAGCGGTCATTTGCGCTACCTTGTGTTCGATGCGAGATATTTTCTATAGAGAGGCCGCGCCGCTTTGGCAATTGGTGAAACGCTGCGCCTGTGCGCTGGCGCTTGCCATGCTGGTGGCTGCACCTGCGCAGGCCGCGCTGCAGGATTATACCATTGTGGCGCTGGGCATTGATACCAGCCGCGAAAAAGCGGAAGCGCTCGCCATGAGCTATGCCCGCCAGCGTGCGGTGTTTTTGGCCACCAGCAAGCTGGGCGTGCCCGACCCCGCGCGCGCGGTGCTAGCGCTGAAGCCAGAATCATTGAACCAAATTATTCGCGGCGCCACGGTGCAAAAAACCCAGCGGGTCGATACCAAATCCTACCAGCAAATTGTGGTCAGCATTTCGGAAGAGCCGCTGCGGGCGGCGCTTGGCTTAAAGCCCACCGAAACCAAACCGGAAGCAACGCAAAACGGACATCACAGTGTGCTGATTATTCCGGCACTGGTGACGCCAGAGCGGGTGTGGGTGTGGGAAAAAGAAAACAGCCTGCGCGCACCGCTGTCGGAAGAGTTGCTGCGCCAATCACGCGGCTTGGTGATTTTGCCAAGCGGTGATTTGCAGGATTTACGCCTCATCGACAAAGACAACGCACTGAAGGTAAAAGTAGATGAGCTGAAACCCATGTTCGAGCGCTACGGTGCGGACGAAATCGTGATTGCCGCCATGCGTGCAGGCGCGGAAGGAACGATGGATAGCACAAAAATCATGATGCATCGGGTGAGCGCGGGCTATGTGCGCGACGAGTTGCTGGAAGTGCAGCCCGAAGCAGCAGAGGAGCCGATGGCCGCACGGATTTTAGCGGGCGCACGGGCGCTGGCCACGGCAGCGACCCAGATTGCCAATTCTACCGAAAGCGCTAGCAAGGAAGCCCTTGCCAAGGCCACGCAGGTGAAGGTGCGGTTCATGTATCGCACGCCCAAAGAGCTGGCGCGCCTGACCGATACGATTCGCCATGCACCGCAGGTGGTGATGCTTCAATTGCCCACCATTATGCTGAATGATGTGGAGGGTGTTATCTATCTCGAAGGCGAGGCGGCATCGTTGCGCAAACATCTTGCGGCGCAGGCAGTGGTAGTGCGTGACGTGGGCAATGAATGGACAGTATCAACAAGGTAATTTTATGACGACACCTGCATCGCAGCGTAACCGAAGCTGGCAAGCACGCTGGTTCCATTTTGTACTATGGGCGGTTATTTTAACCACCCTCATGCTGTTCCTACGGGCGGTGGAGCCGATTCTGCTGCCGTTTGTGCTGGGCATGCTGGTGGCCTATCTGATGGACCCGTTGGTGGGTGTGTTACAGCGCTTGCGGATGGGGCGTAGCACCGCCGCCGCGCTGGTGACGTTTGGCCTGTTTGCCATTCTGGGCGCGCTGGTGATTTGGCTATCGCCAATTATTTACACCCAAATTTCGACCTTGCTGGCGGAAGCGCCGGAGCAGCTTCACGCACTGGAATCGGGCATTCGTGATCAGGCAGCGCCGCTGCTGAAAAGCCTGAATGGCCTGACCGGCGGCACGGAACCCAACGCGATTCCAAGCGATATGGGCCAAATTGTGCAGCAAGCGCTGGATGGAACAGGACAAGTGACCGCACGCATTTTTAGCAGTGGTGCAGCGCTGATTAACTTGGCGGCGCTGCTGCTGATTACACCGATCGTGTGCTTTTATCTGGTGCGCGACTGGCCGAGCGTGGTGCGCAAAGCGGACGGATTATTGCCGCTGGCCTACGCCCCCGTCATTCGCGAGCAGCTGCATATCATCAACCGCACCTTGGCGGCGTATGTGCGTGGCCAGCTGGTGGTGATGTTGCTGATGTCGGTGTTCTATGTGCTGGGGCTGACCATTGCGGGGCTGAACTTCTCGCTCGCGCTGGGGCTGCTGGCGGGCACGATTATCATTGTGCCGTATGTGGGCTCGATTCTCTCGGTCTGTCTTGGGTTGCTGGTGGCGCACAGCCAGTTCGGTGTGACGGGTGATTTCTGGATGGTCATCGGTGTCTATGGGGTGGGGCAGATTGTGGAATCGCAGATTCTGACTCCGAAAATCATTGGCGACCGCGTGGGGCTGCACCCGCTATGGATGCTGTTCGGCATGCTGGCAGGGGCGGCGCTGCTGGGTTTTGCGGGCGTGTTGATTGCGGTGCCGATGACGGCGGTGATTGGCGTGTTGGTGAAGTTCGTGGTGAACCGCTACCTAGAATCCGACCTCTACAAAGCGTAAAGGCGAACGCTATTTCCCTTTGCCTTTGCCGCCCGTTTGCTTGGTGCCCACATTTTGCGCGGCCACATCGCCGCTTGGCACATCATCCGCAAGACGCAGGTCTTTGTTAATGGTGCTGAGAACCACGGTTTTTCCGCCCACCACCAGTGCATCTTTGCTATCAATCGCGTCGTTCTGCGCCTTCAGCGTCGTGCCGCCCATTTCTTTTGCGGCTTTGATGAAGTCTGGGTCTTTCATCAGGGTTTGAAGCTCTTTGGAGCTGAGTTTCAAATCCTCCCCCGCCGCCTTCAGAATGGGCGTGCCGATGTCGGCAGTGGCTTTGTCTGGCAGGCCAACATTGAAGGCAATCGCCAATACGGCATTCACATCCACTTCGCCCTTGAGGCTTGCCAAATCCTTATCGCTGATGGCGTTTACCACCACTTTGCCGTCTTTTATTACATCTTTGAGTCCCGGAACTTTCGCACCTAATTTACCAAGTGCGTTGCCCAGTTTTGACCCCGTATTGATCGCGTCCTTCACGTCTTTCTTGCCGGCCTTGATATCGTCAATCGTCTCATCAATCGCCTTCTCCGACACTTTTTTAATTTCGGCTTTGCCGGACTCCCCCGGTTTCTCGAGCTCGGTTTTCAATGCCTCGAGCACGGCTTTTTCCATGCCCGACATATCTTCATGCTTGCCGTTTTTGGCTTTGGTTTCGAACTTGGTTTGCAATTGCTCCATGAACGCATTTTCTTTGGCGGTCATTTTCGGGTTTTGTTCATAGCCTTGCATAGGATTCTCTTTTGCTGTGTTTTGTGGTTGGATGTATTACAGTGCTAGTTATACAGCATTTTAGTTAATAAGACGTTAATTTATTGGGTCACGAAACGCATCTATGCAGTTAATCATGCCATTTGCCGCCGCACCGAGCTACCACGCGGCGGATTTCATCCGCGGCGCGGCCAATGCCGAGGCCTTGGCGTGGATGGAGCGGTGGCCGGATTGGCCCTATTCCATTATTCTGCTGCACGGCCCATCGGGCAGCGGCAAAACCCATTTAGCCCATGTTTTTGCTGAAAAATCCGGCGCGGCGATGATTGACCCCGCCCGCATTGGCAGCCGCCCTGCGGAACAGATTTTGACCGGCAACCATAGCTGGGTGATTGACGGGCTGGACGAAGTGACGGAGGAAGCGGCGCTCGCGCAACTGATTAACCATGTGCGCGCCCGCGGCGATTATGTGCTGATGACGGCGCGCGAATCGGCGCACCAGCATGTGTTCAAGCTGCCCGACCTTTCCTCGCGCATGAAGGCATTGCCGGCGGTGGCGCTCGGCGCGCCGGATGAAGCGCTGCTTTCCGGTGTGCTGGCGAAGGCATTCGCGGATTTACAGCTGCGCATTGCGCCTGAGGTGCTGAGCTATGCGATCAACCAGCTGGAGCGCAGCTATGAAGCGGTGCACCAGTTCGCACGGGCGATGGACCATTTGTCGCTGACCCGTGGCCGCGCCATTACCATTCCGTTGGTGAAAGAGGCGCTCGCTACTTCCAGATAGCGAAAACTGGAAAGTGATTTATAGTGGGAACGATGAAGCGCGCATCCGGACTTTCAATTCTTGACCATAACGACGACGGCAACGAGCTGCGCGAGCGGATGGGACAGGTGCGCGCGCTGATTGCCGACCGTGATATTCGCACCGCCACGCTGGTGCAGCGGGTGTTGCATTCGTTCGGGGTGCGCAATGTGGAAATGGCAACCGACGGCGAACGGGCGCTGGAGCTGCTGAAATCGCGCCCGTTTGATTTCCTGATTACCGAATTCAACATGCATCCGTTCGATGGGCTGACCTTGGTGAAAACCATCCGCTCGCAGAACGAGGATAAGCGCATTCGCCGCGATATTCCGATTGTGATGCTCACCGCCTATGCCGAGCGCGACAATGTGCAGGCGGCGCGCGATGCGGGGATTACGGAGTTTATTGTTAAGCCGTTCTCGGCCAAAACCATCTCCAGCCGGATTATCCAGATTATCGACCGCCCCCGCGTGTTTGTGGAAACGGCGGATTATGTGGGCCCTTGCCGCCGCAGGCGCAGCGCGCCATTGCCTGCGGGTATGGTGGATCGCCGCGCATTGAAAGCCAGCACCGCGCATGTTTCGCCGCCGGATTATGGCTTGCTTGGCAGTTTGGGCATCGACTCGGCACGCGAGATTATCACCGAACAATCCGTGAACGCAGCGCAGGATGCGCTGATGGGTGTGGCCAACGAATTTGTGAGCTGGGCAAAGGACGAAATTGAAACCCTGCAGGCGGAATTTGCTGCCCTGAAGCGCACGCCCGACAGCATGGTGGTGCAGTTTGCCATGCGCCAAGCAACCTATGCGATTCAATCCCAAGCCGGCATTTTTGGCTATGCGCTGGGCACGGAAGTGGCCTCTATGTTGTTGACCTATCTGGTGAACCACCCCTTCCCGACAGCGAAGCATTTGCTGGTGATCGAGAAGCATATCGACACGATTCGCGTGGTGTTCGACCAGAATGTGGAGAAGGGCGACCAGCGCATCGCCCGCGAGGTAATTGTCACACTCAAAAAACTTATATCAAAAATGGAATAAATGGGATTGCATCCGCCGGCATGGGGCATTATGTAGCGATTGGTTAACCCTTATTAAGAATATACTTTGCCGCTATGAATATGACCAATCCATTGTCGCCCAAGCCAGACCAGCGCTATAAATTTGCCAAGCTGCAAATTTTGATCGCTGACAGTGACCAACGCTCTGCCCAGATGGTGAAGCAAATTCTTGTCGCGTTTGGCTTTCGCAAAATCAACATTGTCTCGACGGGTGAAGAGGCGCTGAATGTGCTTAAATCTGCCCGCACGGACTTGCTGGTGTGTGAATGGAGCCTTGATGGGGTGGATGGGCTGACGCTGGTGCGCGCGATTCGCGGCGCCAAGAACCATGTGTTCCTGCAGCATGATCTGCCGATTCTGATGCTGACGGGCCATGCGGGGCGTGTGAATGTGCAAGGTGCGCGCGATGCGGGGATTACCGAATTTGTCGCCAAGCCGTTTTCGGCCAAAACCATCTCCACCCGCTTGATTGAAATTATCGATAATCCACGCGTATTTGTCGAAGCGCCGAATTATAGAGGCCCAAGCCGCCGCCGTAACCAAGGTCCGCCAATCGGGGTTGAGGATCGCCGCATTCCGCGTGAACAGCGCGAACGGATGGTGGATGCCGCAAAAGTGACCATCACCCGCGCCAACTTTGCGCTGCGCGATATGGTGGATGGTGTTTCGGCCGCGGATGTGATTACCGCCGATGTGCTGGAAGAAGCGCAGGCAGAAGTCGCGAAATCTGCCGATCAATTTGTGGCGTGGGTGAAGAGCGATCTGGAAACGCTGGATGCGGCGTATCAAATGCTGGTCGAGAACTCTGCCGATAAAAAAGCCCGCACGGTGCTGCTGAATACGGCCTATGTGATTAAGTCGCAATCGGGCGTGTTTGGTTACGAGCTGGGCACGGTGGTGGCAGATTTGCTCTGCTCGTATCTCTCGGAACATAAGGTGTTTGCAGAGAATAACCTGATGGTCATCAGCAAGCATATCGATACGCTCGGCGTGATTTTCAACCAGAAAATCAAAGAAGCGGATGGCCCTGTGGGCATGGCGCTGATTGGCTCGCTCAGCAAGCTAGTGGCGAAATTTGCGTAGTTTCTGATGCGCGCCTTGGCGCGCGTGGGGGCGATAAAGGTCGCCCCCGCCTACCGGCTCCCCCTCGTTCGCTTCGCTCCGGCTCGCCATGGGAGGCTACGCAAGGCATAATAAGTATGCGTTTTCTTCGTTACGCGCTTAGGCCGATGATGCCGGTTTGGGGCGAGCTGGCGGAAGCGTGGGTGCGTTTTTCCATGCGCCCTGCAAGGAAAGCGAGGCGGCCTGCTTCCACCGCGTGTTTCATGGCGGTGGCCATCATCACGGGGTCGCGCGCTTCGGCGATGGCTGTGTTCATGAGCACGCCGTGGCAGCCCAGCTCCATCGCAATCGCCGCGTCGGAGGCGGTGCCGACCCCTGCATCCACCAACACGGGGATGGCGGATTGGCGGACAATCATTTCAATGTTCAGCGGGTTTTGAATGCCAAGGCCAGAGCCAATGGGCGCGGCAAGCGGCATGATGGCGGCAACGCCCAAATCCTCGAACTTACGCGCGGCGATGGGGTCGTCGTTGGTGTAGACCATGACCTCGAACCCTTCGCCGACGAGGGTTTTTGCGGCTTTTAGTGTTTCTTCCACGTCGGGATAGAGGCTGGTTTTGTCGCCGATCACTTCGAGCTTTACCAATGTCCAGCCCCCTAGTTCGCGGGCGAGGCGCAGGGTGCGCACGGCTTCCTCGGCGGTATAGCAGCCGGCGGTGTTGGGCAGGTAGGTGTAGGTTTTTGGGCTAATCACATCCTGTAAATTTTCGCCGCCCGTTGCCGCCAGATTCATCCGGCGCACCGCCACGGTGACGATTTCCGCACCGCTTGCTTCGATCGCCGCGCGGGTTTGCGCGAGGTCGGCATATTTGCCGGTGCCAACGAGCAGGCGGGAAGAAAAGCTGCGGCCAGCAATGAGGAGGGGGTCGTGTGTCATCGCCTAGCCGCCTCCGATAAAGCCAACGATTTCGATTTCGTCGCCTGCGTTGATGGGCGTGGTGGCGTAGTTGCTGCGCGGGACAATGCTGCGGTTCAGCTCGATGGCCACTTTGCGCGAATCGAGCTGTAGCTCGGCCACGAGATCGCTCACGAACGAAAGATTCGTGCAGGGTCGCGCCGCGCCGTTGATGGTGATTTGCGAAATGGTTGGGGCTGTGTTAGACATGGGGAATATGTAGTGGAACTGGCGGTAACGTGCAATAGCGGTGGCTATTGCTGGGTGGAAAGAAGCGCACATGACAAAAACAATCACGATTTTAAACGGGCCGAACCTGAACCTGCTAGGCACGCGCGAGCCAGAGATTTACGGCGCGACGACGCTGGCGGATATTGAGCAGCAATGCGCTGTGGCCGCGCAAAAACATGGTTTCTCGGTCGTGTTCAAGCAAAGCAACCACGAGGGCGACTTGGTGGACTGGATTCAGCAAGCGGGCAAAAATGCGGCGGCGATTATTATCAATGCGGGTGGGTATACCCATAGTTCGGTGGCTATTCACGACGCGCTGCGCGCGGTGACGATTCCGATCTACGAAGTGCACCTAAGCAATATCTATGCACGCGAGGAATTTCGCCATAAATCGCTGATTTCGCCGTTGGCGAAAGGCGTGCTGTGCGGGCTGGGCGCCACGGGCTATACGCTGCTGATCGATGTGATTGCGGCGGCACAAAAATAGTCTGTGCAATGACGGACGAAACACTCACCCCAGAGATGCTGCTGACGGCCTATGCCAACGGCTATTTCCCGATGGCGATGGAGCGCGACGACCCTGAGCTTTATTGGTTCAGCCCCGAGGAGCGCGGAGTGATTCCTCTCGACACATTCAACCTTCCGCGCGGGTTGAAGCGGGCGATGAAAACGCATGATTACACTATCACCATCGACCATGATTTTGAGGCGGTGATTCGTGCCTGCGGCGCCAAAACGGCAGGCCGCGACGAGACATGGGTCAACGAACCGATTATTGCGCTCTACACCGCGCTGCATCGCATGGGCCATGCCCATTCGGTGGAGGTGTGGCGCGGCGTAGGTGGCGTAGTTTCTCCTTCCCCCCTTGCGGGGGAAGGTTGGGATGGGGGGACGGGAAGTGATGGTGCTGACCGAGACCAATCTCTACACCCCCTCACCCAACCCTCTCCCGCAAGGGGAGAGGGCTATCCTTCCCTAATCGGCGGGTTATATGGCATCTCGCTGGGTGCAGCATTTTTTGGCGAGAGCATGTTTAGCCGCGCGACGGACGCGAGTAAATGTGCGCTGGTGATGCTGGTGAGCCTGCTGCGCGAGTGCGGCTACACGCTGCTGGATACGCAATATGTGAACGACCATCTGAAGCAGTTTGGCGTGATGGCGGTGAAGAAAAAAGACTACATGATGAAGTTGGAAAAGGCCTTGAGCGCTTCGCCTAATCCGTCGAGCCGTTTTTCCACCGCTTCGGTGCGCAGGGGTGCGGCATCCGCATCCAGCTTGAGCGACACTTTTGAATCATGAAAAGCGAGCTTGGCGTGGTGCAAATTGCCGCCGCGGCCACCGCTGAGCTGGAACGCCAAATTGGCCGCCAGCCCCACGCAGCGCGCCCATAAACGCTCGCGTTCGTCCAGCAAACTGATTTTGGATTTATCGCCCTTCCAGCGCGTTTGGTAGCGGTGGTAAAGTGCGAGCGCCAGCATCAGCCGCTCCTTGTGGTCCATGCCTTTGAGCGAGGATTGAATGATGCGCTGATACGCCCAGTTGGCGCGGAAATTGGGGTCGATCGACCATGCGATTTCCGACAATTTACACAAGCCCAACCGCAGGCGCTGCCACGGAATCGGCTCGGTGGAAAACAGCGGCGTCATCCAGTCATACAGCTCCTGCGCGTAGCTGCCGGTGCGGCCAAGCAGCGCCGCCAAATCGCTGGCGGAGGAAAGCAGCGGGTCTTCCTTCTGCAGGCGGTGCCCAAGCAGGTCGTACAGGAACCCTTCGCGGATGCCGCTGACGGAAAAACGCACTTCCTGCGCGCCGGTGACGGCGAATAATTTTTGCAGCACCAGCGCGGTGGGCACAATGGTTTGGGCACGTTTGGGGCTGAGGTTTGGCAGCGCCGCAATTTCGGATGGGGACATGGCGAGCAGCCGTTCGCACATCTGGTTCACGGCGCGTTTGCTCATCGCATATTCATGCACGAGGCCGAGGGGATAGTGGGTTTTTTTGATGTGCAATTTGCCCAGCGCGCGAAAGCCACCGCCGATGGCGTAAATGGTGGGAGGCGCGAGTTCTTTGAGCCAAGGAACGGTTTTCAGTTCGTCGCGGATGAGGTCTTCCATCCGTTCGCGTTTGCCGTCGGAGGCGTCGAGCACGCGCAGGTTGCCGAGATGACAACTGGCGACTTCACCAATGCGGGAGCGCTCCACCGCCGCCAGCTCCATGGAGCCACCGCCCAAATCCGCCGAGATGCCGAACGGTTCGTGGAAGGAGGAAAGCACGGCCTTTGCCGCCAGCTCTGCCTCGCGCTCGCCGCTGATGATGGTGATTTTCGCACCGAATTTTTTCTCGAGCGCGTGCACCCACGTGGCGCCATCGCTCGCGTCGCGCACGGCGGCGGTGGCGATGAAGTCGAGGCTGACGACCACGAGCCGTGTGGCCATGACGAGGATCCGCGCCAGCGCCAGCTCGGCCTGTTTCGCGCCATCGGGATTAAGCCTGCCCGTTTTGGCAAGCCCCTTGCCCAGCGCGCACATGTATTTTTCGTTGAAGATGGGCAGCGGCACCCGCTTGAGCGCATGATACACCACCATCCGCACCGAGTTGGAGCCGATATCGATAACCGCCACGAGCCCCTTGGGGTGGTCGGCGGTGGGGATGTTATACGTGATGGGCATAAGGGGGGCTGGGGGTTAGGGATTAGGGATTAGGGGTTCATACCCCATTCGTCATTCCAGCGAAAGCTGGAATCCATCTTCGTTCGCAGCGATGGGATAGCGTGATAACCTCTCCCTCGGGAGAGGTCTAAATCCGCAGCGCGGATTTAGGGTGAGGGCGCTGGGCGGTTTAGATTCAACTGCGGCGCTTACCCCCTCACCCAGCCTCCGCTAAGCGCGATGCGCTAAGCTGCGTCAACCCTCTCCCTTCAGGGCGAGGGGATTGGGTTTTAGGGATTGGGGTGTGCTACGGGGGCCTACTTCTTCTTCCCTTTTTTCTTCACTACCACGGGTGCAACGTCGCTTGCGCTGGTGAGCTGGGCGAGGGCTTTGCCGCGGCCGCTGAGGCTGGGGTTGTTCATGAAATAATCATGCGCGGCGAAGGCGGCGGCGTCGGTGCTGATGCGCTGATAGGTGCCGTCGGATTGTAGCACCCAGCTTTGCCGTTCGTCCTTCACGTTGGCGACCATGATTTGCTGCAGCACCTGTGCATGCACGGTAGCGTTTTCGAGCGGCACCATCACTTCCACGCGGCGGTCGAAATTGCGGCCCATCCAGTCGGCGGAGCCGATATAGACCTTGGCGGTGGCCGAGGGCATGGGCGCGCCATTGCCGAAGCAATAAATGCGCGAATGTTCAAGAAAACGGCCAATGATGCTTTTTACGCGGATATTTTCCGAGAAGCCCTTAATGCCCGGTTTGAGCGCGCACATGCCACGCACAATCAGCTCGATTTTCACGCCTGCTTGGCTTGCGGCATAGAGCGCGTCGATGATTTCTTCGTCGATCAGGGCGTTGAGCTTTGCCCAGATAGCGGCAGGCCGCCCTGCTTGCGCATGCTCGATCTCGTTGGCGATTTGCCGCAGCAAATGGCGGCGCATGGTGATGGGCGCGACCGATAGTTTTTTGAACCGCGCCGGCTTGGCATAGCCCGTGATGTAGTTGAAGACATAGCCTGCGTCCTGACAGAGATTACTGTCGCAGGTGAAGAAGGAAAGATCGGTATAGAATTTGGCGGTGGCGGGGTGGTAGTTGCCCGTGCCGAAATGTGCATAGGACTTGAGCAGCCCATGCTCGCGGCGGGTGATCAGCGATATTTTGGCGTGGGTTTTCATTTCCACGAAGCCGTAAACCACCTGCACGCCGGCGCGCTCCAGCACACGGGCGAGGCGGATGTTGGCCTCTTCGTCGAAGCGGGCTTTGAGCTCCACCAACGCGGTGACGGATTTGCCGTTCTCCGCCGCTTGCAGCAGCGCCCGCACGATGGGCGAGTTATGGCTGGTGCGATACAGCGTTTGTTTGATGGAGACCACCGCAGGGTCCGCCGCCGCTTGCTCGAGGAATTGCACCACCACGTCGAAGGTTTCATACGGGTGGTGGACGATGAAATCCTTCGCCGAAATGGCGGCGAAGCAATCGCCCCCGAAATCGGTGATGCGACCGGGGAAGCGGGGTTTGTGCGGCGGATATTTTAAATCAGGGCGCGGGCAATCATACAGCTCCGACAGGCTGGCAAGGCCGACCATGCCGTCCACCTCGGCGACATCTTCGCCTTCGGCGGGCAAATGCTCGAGCATGAAGCGCAGCAATTTTGGCTCCACCCCACGGTTGGTTTTAATGCGCACCACTTTGCCGCGGCGGCGTTTTTTCACCGCAATATCCATGTTGCGCATGAGGTCTTCGGCTTCTTCCTCCAGCTCCAGATCGGAATCGCGCACGATGCGGAAAATACCCGAGGCATGAAGGGTGAAGCCCGGAAAGAGCGCGTCGAAACAGAGGTTGATCGCGTCTTCCAGCGAAATGAAACGCAAGCCGTTGGTGTTGCCGATGCGGATGAAGCGCGGCTGGCTGTGCGGGAATGGCACCAGCGCCAGCATGCGCTTGGAGGGTTTGCGCGGCGGCGCCAGCTCCAGCACCTGCACAATGCCCAAGTTGGGAATGAACGGGAAGGGGTGCGCCGGATCCACTGCGATGGGGGTGAGCAGCGGGAAAATATTCGCTGCGAAATAGTCCGACAACCACTCGCGGTCGGGTTTGGTGAGGTCCTTCGCGCTCACGATGCGGATGGCCTCGCCTGCCAGCTCGGATTTCAGCTGAAGCCAGCAGGCTTGCTGCTGTTCGGAGAGTTTTTTGGCTTCGGCGTGAATTGCATCCAGCTGGCGCAGCGGGCTCATGCCGTCGGCGGAAATGGTGTGGATGCCGTGATCCACCTGATCCATCAACCCCGCGACGCGCACCATCACGAATTCATCCAAATTGGTGGCGGAAATGGAAAGGAATTTTACGCGCTCCAGTAGGGGGTTGTTGGGGTTTTGTGCCTCGGCCAATACGCGGGTGTTGAAGGCCAGCCACGATAATTCGCGGTTGATGTAGCGGTGCTCGGGCTTGGCAAAATGGTCGGCCACGCGTTTATAGTCCAGCTTGGGTAAGGGCTTAACGGTTTTTAGTTTTTTTTGCTTATGCATGGGACACCACTTGAGTTACGCCGTGAAGTCATTATGTTAGCGCAATGACCGCAACAATACAACGCCGACTGATACTGACCCGCCATGCCAAAGCGGTGGAAGAGGACGTGGGCGGCGACCATACGCGCGCCCTGAGCCCACGCGGGCAGGCGGATGCGGCGGCGCTAGGCGTTTGGCTGGGTGCGCAGAAGGCGTGGCCCGAGCAGGTGTTCTGCTCCACCGCCACCCGCACCCGCGAAACGCTGGCGGGGCTGGGGCAAACCCTGCCCACCATTTTGCGGGATAAAATGTATCTCGCGAGCGCGGGCGAATTGCTGGCGCAGGTGCAAGGCGCGGATGACGCGGTGACCAGCCTGATGCTGGTGGGGCATAACCCCGGGATGCACGGACTGCTGGCGCTGCTGGTGGGCGACTATGCCCACGAGGAAGACGCCGACCGTGTGAGCATGAAATTCCCGACCGCCGCCTGCGCGATTTTGCGCATCACGGCGAATTCGTGGAAAGACCTCGCGCCGCACAGCGCGATTTTAGAACAGCTCCGCTGGAGCATTGACGGGTGAACATGACCGCAGCGATTGAAATAAAAAACCTGACCAAAACCTACCGCGCGAAAAAAACGGGCGAGGAAAAACTGGCGCTGAAGGGAATTGATTTGACCATTCCGCGTGGGTCGTTCTTTGGGCTGCTGGGGCCCAACGGTGCAGGAAAATCCACGCTGATTAATATCATCGCAGGCACGGTGCTGAAATCGAGCGGCACGGTATCTATCAATGGAAACGACATCGATGCTGCGCGCAAAGCCGCCAGCCTTTCGGTGGGTATTGTGCCGCAGGAATTGATGCTCGATACGTTTTTCACGGTGCGTCAGGCGCTGGAAATTACGGCGGGCTATTATGGCATTCCCAAAGCCAAACGCCGCACGGACGAGATTATCAACGCCATGGGCCTTGCCGATAAGGCGGATGTGCCAAGCCGCCGGCTTTCGGGCGGGATGCGCCGCCGTTTGCTCATCGGTAAAGCGCTGGTGCATACGCCGCCGGTGCTGATTTTGGACGAGCCCACGGCGGGTGTAGATGTCGAGCTGCGACGGAGCTTGTGGGAATATGTGCGCAAGCTGAACAAGGCGGGCACGACGATTTTGCTGACCACCCATTACCTCGAAGAAGCGGAAGAGTTGTGCGATGAAATCGCCATCATCAACCATGGCGACATTATCGCGCGCGATAGCAAGGACGCGCTGATGCGAGGGGTGGACAGCAAGCAGGTGCGCTTCACCTTCACCAACCCCATTAGCGCGGTTCCGCAAGGGTTTGAAGGGCTACAAGCCAGCGTGGAGAATGGCAAATTGCTGGTGAGCTATCAGCCCAGCCAAGCGAAGATGAACGATATTTTGCTGCGCCTGCAAAGTGCGGGGCTAACGCTGAGCGACATCTCCACCAAAGAGGTGGAGCTGGAAGATTTATTCATCACGCTGACGAGCGACAAAGCGGCTTAGAGCCGGCCTCTTTCCCGCTCCAATTTAAGTTTTTCTACTTCTTCGCCGAGGCCCAATAGGCTCTCCAAATGGTCGAGGCATGGCTGCATGGCTTCGCGCGTGGGCGCGGACAGCCCTGTTCTGCGTGACGCATCTTCCAGCACAAGAAGATTTTTAGCAATCACGCGGCGATCCACATGCATCCACGCGCTGGAACTAATGCCGTGACCGCGCTTGGTGAGCAACTGTACTTCTTTCAGCGTTTCCAGCAGCGCCGTTGCGGCAGTGTTCACCGATGGTGAGGTGCCCTGATGCTGCAGTGTCTCAAGGCCTTCCGTAACTTTCTGCAACGCGTCGGCACTGGAAGGAACATCGAACAGTATTTCTGCATCCTCTTTGGTTAGTAGCCGTGCCGCAATGGTTTGCGATACCAGCACCAATGCATCTGCTTTGCGCACAGGGTCGGACAAGAGATCGAATTCGCTGCCGACATGCCCGCGAATGGTTTTCAGTGGCTGCAGGCCACGGATGACATCGTCGGCGCGCATGCCTTCGGCGGTGACGCCGCAGAGCGAAAGCGCTTCCGCGCACAACTCGCGGTAGGGTACGTCTTGGTATTCGGGAGTGGTGCCTTGCTTCTGGAACTCCGCTGCATCCCACGCGAGGCGCACGAAGCGGCTTTGTTCGGCGGTGTCGAGCGAATCCCAGAATTCAGCAGGACTGGTGAGGTTCTTCATGCGCGATATTCCTCCTGATCGGTGGGCTCCAATTTAGCACGGCTAAAGCGGTCGAGATATAAATAAACCACGGGCGTGATGTAGAGCGTGAGCAGCTGCGAGGTGAGCAGGCCGCCGACCACGGCAAGGCCGAGCGGTTGGCGAAGCTCCGCGCCAGCACCAAGGCCTAGGGCGATGGGCAGCGTGCCGAAAATGGCGGCCATGGTGGTCATCATGATGGGGCGAAAGCGCGTGAGGCAGGCGCGGTAAATCGCTTCTTCCGCACCCATGCCTTCGGCGCGGGCGGCAACGGCGAAATCCACCATCATGATGGCGTTCTTTTTCACGATACCGATGAGCAGAATGATGCCGACAAGGGAGATGATATTGAGATCCATCCCAAACAGGATGAGGGTAAGAATAGCACCCAAACCCGCGCTGGGCAGGCCGGAGAGAATGGTGAGCGGGTGGATGAAGCTTTCATACAGCATGCCGAGCACGATGTAGATGACGACAATGGCGAGCAGCACCAACATGCCTTGGCCGCGCGCGGAATCGGCGAAGACTTTGGCGGAGCCTTCAAATTTTCCGGTGACGGAGGAAGGGCGATCGAGCGTTTTTTCCACCGCGTTAATGGCGCTGACAGCCGCCCCAAGCGAGGTGCCCGCAGGAATGTTGAACGACAAGGTGACCGACGGCAATTGCCCCTGATGGTTGATGAGCAAGGGCGCAAGCCCGCGGCTGATGGTGGCAACGGAAGCGAGCGGCACAATGCGATCCGGCGCGCTGGCGGAGCGCACATAGAGCTGCCCCAGCGCTTCGGGCGATTGCTGGAACGCGGGCGTGACCTCGAGAATCACCGCATAGTCGTTGCTGGGTTTGTAGAGGCTGGCCACCTGCGCGTCGCCATACGCGGCGTAAAGCGCTTGGCGAACATCGTCGAAGGTGATGCCCACGCTGGCGGCTTTTTGTGCATCCACCGCGACAATGGCTTGCAGGCTTTTGAGCTGCAGGTCGGAGGTCACGTCCTGCAAGCTGCGATTGCTTTGTAAGGCGGTGAGCAGCTTCTCGGAGTATTCATAGAGCGCGGTTAAGTTGGTGCCTTGCAGCGTGTATTGGTAGAGCGATTTGCTGGAGCGCCCACCCACCTGAATATTCTGGATGGGCTGCATGAACACGTTGATGCCTTGGGCGGCGGCAAGTTTGCCGCGCAGGCGTTTGATGACGTCGAAAATGCTGTCGCGCTCGCTGCGGGGTTTGAGGCCAAAAAACACGCGCCCTGAATTGCTGGCCGCGCGCCCGCCACCCACGGCATAGAACACGGTGTCGACCGCGGGGTCTGCCTGAATGATGGCGGCGACCTGTTTTTGTTTTTCCACCATGCTGGCGAAGGAGATGTCTTGCGCCGCCTCGGTGGAGGCGAAGACGAACCCGTTATCCTCGAGCGGGAAGAAGCCTTTGGGGGCGACAACAAACGCAGCAATGCTGGCCGCAAAGGTGGCGAGGGTGAACAGTAACATCAGGCGGCGGCGCTGCAATGCCCATGCCAGCGAGCGCTCATACGCGCCCAAGGCTGCGTGAAAATAACGCTCGAACATCGCCGCGGAAGCATTGGCATGCTGCGCAGCATGCGGCTGCAGCAATCGGCTGCAAAGCATGGGGGTGAGGGTGAGGGAAACCAGCCCCGAAACCAGAATTGCCACCGAAATGGTGACGGCGAATTCCGAGAAAAGCCGGCCAATCAACCCGCCCATGAACAGCACGGGAATGAACACGGCAACGAGCGAAATGGTCATCGACATAATGGTGAAGCCGATTTCTTGTGCGCCTTTGAGCGCGGCCTCGAACGGGCGCATACCCCCCTCGATATAGCGCACAATATTTTCGAGCATGACGATGGCATCATCCACCACAAAGCCGACACAGAGGGTGAGCGCGAGCAGCGAAATATTGTTGATGGAGAAGCCCAGCAGCGCCATCACCCCATAGGTGGCGATGATGGAAATTGGCACGGCCAGTGCGGGAATGAGCGTGGCGCGGGCATTACCCAGAAACACAAAAATCACCCCAACCACCAGCGCGATGGTGATGGCGAGGGTTACCTCCACGTCGCGCACGGAATGCTGGATGGAAACGGAACGGTCGAACAGCGGGGTGATGGAAATGGCGGCGGGAATTTGGTCGCGGAAGCTGGGCAGCAACTCGCGCACGCGCTTGACGACATCAATGGTGTTGGCATCTGGCTGGCGCTGAATGGCGAGCACGATGGCCTGTTTGTCGCCCAAGAAACTGGCGTTGCGATTATCCTCGCTGCCATCGGTTACGGTGCCGATATCGCCGAGGCGCACGGGCGCGCCGTCTTTCCAGATAGCGATGAGGTTGCGAAAGCCTTCGGCATTCTCGGGCTGGCCGGTGACCTGCAAATTATAGAGCTGGTTGGGCCCGCTGATGACCCCCACCGGCGCATTGCTGGCAGCGGCGGCGATGGATTTGCGCATGTCCGTGACGCTGGCGCCTTGGGCGGCGAGTTTGGCGGGGTCCACCTGCACGCGCACGGCGTATTTTTGTGCGCCGTAAATCTGCACCTGCGCCACGCCGGAGAGGGTGGAGAGGCGCTGCGCCATCAACGTGTCGGCATATTCATGGATCTGGTTCAGCGGCAAACTATCCGACGCAATGGCGATGAACAGCACGGGCTGATCTGCGGGGTTCACCTTTTTGGAATAGGGCGGGGTGAGCATCTCTTTCGGCAGGCGCGGCTGCACGGTGGAGATAGCGGTTTGCACATCGAGCGCGGCACCGTCGAGGCTGCGGGCGAGGTCGAACTGAAGGGTGATTTGCGCGGTGCCCAGATAGCTGGAGGAGGTGATGGAAGTGACGCCCGCGATGGTGGAGAACTGGCGCTCCAGCGGGGCAGCGACCGAGGCGGCCATGGTTTCAGGGCTGGCACCGGTGAGGTTGGCGGTGACTTGGATGGTTGGGAAATCCACATTCGGCAGGGCGGAAACGGCCAAGCTGCGATAGCCCGCGAGCCCACCAACCAACACCGCCGCCATCAAGAGCGTGGTGAAAACGGGGCGGCGAATGCAGAACGCGCTGAGGTTCATGGCTTAGGTGCCGCAGGTGGCGGTGGTGGCAACGCTTCCGTGGCGGGTGCTGCGGTGGCAACGGGTGCAGCAATTTCCGCCTGTTTCACGCTGACGGCCGCGCCGTCTTTCAAGCCCAAAATACCATCGACCGCGACGGTTTCACCTTCGCTGAGGCCGCTGGCGATGACGGCGGTGCCGTGTTGAATGCGGGCGATTTTCACGTCGCGCCGCGCGGCTTTATCCTCGGCAATCACATACACAAAGTCGCCCGCTTGGCCGTGCTGCACCGCCACTTCGGGAATGCTCAGCGCGTCATGGTCGTCGCCCAGTGTCATGGTGAGGGTGACGAACATGCCCGGCCAGAGCCGTTCATCCGGATTGTCGAACCCTGCGCGGGTGACAAAGGTGCCCGTGGATTGGTTCACTTCGTTATCCAGATATTCCAGCGTGCCTTGAGCCAAGGGGGTGGCGGCGCTGTCGTCCTGCTTCAGCGCGGTGACGGTGACGGTGCCTGCGCGCATGGCTTCGCGCACGGAGTCGAACAAGGTTTGCGGCAGCGAGGCTTGCACGCGAATGGGCTTCACTTGGTTGATGGTGACGAGCGGGGTGGTGTCGTTCGCTTTCACGGTGTTGCCCACGGTCACGTTGATGGTGCCGGTGCGGCCCGAAATGGGGGCGGTGATGCGGGTGAAGGCGAGCTGCGCCTTGATGCTATCCAGCGCAGCGACGGAGGCGCCCACGGTGGCCTGCGCTACTTGCGTGTTGGCTTCGCTATCGTCACGCACGGCTTTGGTGGCGAAGCCTTTCTCGGCAAGGGCGGCGGCGCGGCCTTGCTGGCGGCGCGCATTATCGAGCTGGGCTTTATCCCGCGCGATGTTGGCGGCCAGCTGCGCCGCCTGCGCGCGCAGGGAGGAGTCATCCAGCTCGAACAACAGGTCGCCTTTTTTGACTTCCTCGCCATCCTTGAAATGCACGCGGATGACCTGCGAATCCAGCCGCGAACGCACGGCCACGCTTTCATACGCCACCACATTGCCCACGGCTTCTACCGTGAGCGGCACGGTGTTGCGCACCACCGCCGCGGTGCGGATGGAGACAGGCGGCGGCGCCTTTGGCCCGCTATCGCGTGAGTGGGTGAGGGCATAGGCCCCTGCGCCCAGCAGTGCCGCCACCAGCAGCAATTGCACCCCGCGCCGCGCGAAAAACGAAGGCTGGCTGTAGGGCATTGGGCTTGGCGTCTGTTGCATTGGGTTCCTTGTTAACTGGCATTCTCGGCGCTGTAGCGCGCGATCATTCCGCTCGCGATGACGCGGCGGTAGGTGCGCACAAAAAACAGGCTGGCTAAGGCTATATAGCCTATGGCGAGTGCAAAACCAAGTGCCAGCCCATATTCTGGCAAGGGCGTACCCGCCAGCACCGCGCGCAACCCCTCAAACACATAGGAGGGCGGCAGCGCCTGCGCCACGAGTTGCATCCAGTGCGGCAGGGTGGAAATGGGGTAATAGACCCCCACAAACGGGGTGATGATGGCGGGGATGGGCCAGATGAACCATTCCGACGCAGGCCCACGCGAAAGCACTATGGCGCAACCAAAAATGCCCAGCGCAATGCCAAACAGAAAGAGAATAAAAATTAGCGGCAGCAGCGTTACGCCATACACGAACGGCGAAAACCCAAACAGCAACGCGGCGGAACTAAACGCAAGCAGCAACCCGAACAGGCTGGTGAGCGAGCCGCAACAAATCAGCCCCGCCAGATATTCCGAAATGCGTAAGGGGCTGGCGAACATGTTGAGGAAATTGCGCGACCACATATCCTCGAAGAAGCTCATATTGATGTTCAGCATCACGCGGCCAAAAAAGTTCGAGAGCAGTACCGCGCCCAGCAGCGCGCTGATGGCGTTGAAGCCCGCGGGCACGATGTGGTTAAGGTAGGTGCTGAAAAAGCCCCACAGCACCATGTCGATCAGCATCCAGATATAGAGCCCCATGACGCGGTTCGGGCTGCTGAACAGCAGGCTGAAATAGCGGTAAAGAATGGCAAGTACAGGGCGCAGGCTCATGCGGCCTCCGTGCGCAAAGGTTCGCGGGCGAGGCGGATGAACAAATCTTCCAACGAGGCTGCACCATGTTCCGCCGCAAGGGTTTTGGGGTTGCCCTCGAGCAGGATGTTGCCGTGCGAAAGGAACAGCACGCGGTCGCAGACTTCTTCTACCTCGGCCATGTTGTGCGATGTCCAGAGAATGCCGCCATGGTGACTGCCTTCGCTGGTGGCGCGGCGCAATTGGCGGCGCAAATCCTGCGCGGTGGCGGGGTCGAGCGAGGCGGTGGGTTCGTCGAGCAGCAGCAAAGCGGGGTTGTTCAGCATGGCTTTAGCCAGCGCCACGCGTGTTTGTTCGCCCGAGGAAAGCAAGCCGCATTTGGTGTGGCGAAACCGCGTGAGGCCATATTCCTCGATGAGCGCATCGATACGCGGGCGGAGGTGTTTCACGCCATACAGCATGCCGAACACGCGCAGGTTTTGCAGCACGGTGAGGTTGCCCGGAAGCGGCGCATAGACCGCTGCGAAATTGGTGTGGGACTTGGCGCGCGACGGCTGCGCCGCGAGGTCGATGCCGTTGATGGTGATGCTACCGCTGGTGGGCGCAAGCACGCCCAGAATCATGTTGATGCTGGTGGTTTTGCCCGCGCCGTTGGGCCCAAGCAGCCCCACAATCTCGCGCGGGGCGACGGAAAAGGAAATGCCGCCCACGGCCGTGGTGCTGCCATAGGTTCTAGTGAGGTTGGTGACACGCAAAATATCGCTCATAGCCGCGTTGGTAGCATGCCGCCGTATTAGGAAGCAATGCGCGATTCTGTGCGAAATAGTCGCAGGCTAAAAAAATGCAATGCAATCATGAGTTGCGCTGCCGTTTTTGCTTGAAACCCATCATAGGCAAAGGATTAACTGCATGTAATAAATCGAACGAAAGGTCACCGCTATGCGCCAATTCCATTGCTCATTACTGCTTGCAGCAACATGGATCGCGCTCGCGATCGCGCCTGTTGCACAGGCGGAAGATGACACCCCCGATTGGGGCGCGCGGGCTTCAGGCGATTGGGGCGGGGCACGCAAAACCTTGTTTGATCGCGGCGTGGATGTGCAGGCCAACTACTGGGCGGATGCATGGAGCAATGTGTCGGGCGGCATTTCACGCGGGACGGATTATATCGGCAACGCCAACGCCATTGTGAATGTGGATGGGGAGAAGTTGCTTGGCCTCAAAGGCGCGTCGGCCTCGCTGAACGTGATGCATAACTCTGGCAGCAAATTTAATACGAATCGTATTGGCTCGGTGGAGGGTATCGACAATATCGAGACGGCGGATAATGGCCTCTATATTTACGAGGCGTGGATTCAGCAGAATTTTGCAAACGATGCATTCTCGGTGCGGTTGGGGATGTTCGATGTGAATATCGAATTTAACGCGACCGAAAGTAGTTTGCTGTTTGCACACCCCACGTATGGGATGGACACGACGATTGCCATTACGGGTCTGAACGGGCCTTCCACCTTCCCGATCACGGGGCTAGGAACGCGGCTTAAATGGGTGCCCGCCGAAAAATGGGTGCTGCAATTTGCGGTGATGGATGGTGTGTCGGGTGATCCGGGGGATTTGGATGGCACGCATGTTATTCTTAAACGCAGCGACGGGTTGATGCTGATGGGCGAGCTGGCCTATGGCGATCTGCAAACAGGCCGCGTGGGGATTGGTGCGCTGACCTACACCAAACAGTTCGCACACCTGACGAACGCCGAAATGCGCCGCAGCGAAAACCTCTATGCGTTTGCAGAAAAAACGCTGTGGAAAATGGATGCCGAAGGCGAGCGCCATGTGGATGGGTTTGTGCGAATGGCGGGCAATAGCGGCACCACCACGCAGGTGGATTACAACTGGTCGGGCGGCTTGCTTTACACGGGGCCATTCGCGTCGCGCCTGAAGGATGCGGCGGGAATCGCTGCGCATGGCGCGCACAACAGCGACCCATATCGCCGCGCCAATACACCGGCAGATTCCATGGAGTGGGGCGTGGAGGCAACCTATTCCGCCGCCATCAACGACTACACGTTCCTGCAACCGGATGTGCAGTTCGTTCACAACCCCGGTTCCAACCAAGCGGTGAGCGATGCATGGGTGCTGGGGCTACGTACCATCGTGAATTTCTAGAAAATTCAGGATTCATTAAAAACTAAGTAGCTGTATTTAATGAAGAATGTGCATTGTCACAAAAGCTTCATTTTACATTCTGCGAGTAATTCGCAACAATCATTCCAGAACAAAAATAACGAGAAAGAATCTGGAATGGCAAGCGTAGTTTCTACGGCAACAGCACCGTCACCCACGGCACCCGCGATGCCTGCGCATCGGGTGGACGCATTTCGCCGCGCGGTGGCGGAGCGCACCCGCCTTGGCGCACAGGCAAACATCGCTGCACCTGTGGTGATGGAAACGCTGCTGCGTGAGCAGCAAGCGCTGGTGCTGGCACTCAAGGACCCGAGTTTTGAAAGCGCACTCGTGCAAGCATTTGTGCAGGAGCTGGCGCAGCAACAGCCAAACCCAGCCTATGCGATTTCCGAACAGGCAGCGCGCGCACAGATGCTGGGGATTCTCGCCAACCGCGTGCGCGATGCGCAAGGGTTCTGTGCCTTGCTCTCGACCCCCGAGTTTGTGGCACAGGCAACTGCCGAGGCGGCGCAACCTGCGCCCGCGCCGAAGGAATATGATTTGCCCGCGGGGAAGAAAGAAGAAATCATCCGCCGCCTCGTGCAGCCGCAGGATGTGGACGGTGCCGAGCCGCCCGTGCATGTGGCGGCAAGTGCGCTGGGGCACCGCATGGTGCATATGGCGCTGGCGAATATCTATCGCCCGAAAGCGGGTGGGCTGCACAAACCGCTGACCGACGCGCTCGCCCGCGCATGGCCAGAAGCGACCGACCAACAACGCGAACAGCTTGCCACGCGCTGGCTGAAAGCGCGCCACGACCCTGCACACAGCATTGCGGACGGCCTGAAAGAAGGCGGCGAACTATACGAAGAAGCCATGCGCCGCGCGGGCGTGGCGAAGGCACCTGCGGCCACGGTGACGGTTCCCGCCACTGCACAAGCCAAGGTAAAAGAAACCGCTGATCTGGTGATGGAGCTGTAGCATGAGCGAGCACGACCATCACGAGCACAACGAAGGCTGCAATCACCACCCTCACCACGAGCATAAAGAACCTGCGGTGAAGGTGGGCGAATATCCGCGCACGATTTCGGGCGCGTGGCAAAAAGCGGTGGATGATACGAAGTCTATTTTCGAAAAAGGCATTAACCGCAATGCCAAGCCAGAAATGCATGGCGACCATGTGCATCTCGATAATCAGGTCAGCGATTTGAAAAAAGTGGCGCTGCTTGCTGGCGCTACTGTTTCGCTTGGCGTGGCCATTCACGGCGTGCGTAATGTGGTGCGCGGCGTGGCAGGCTGGGAAGACAAAGAGCTCGATGAAAAACACGCCCCCTCGGTGCAATATACCGTGGTTGGGGCAGCAGAAACCGTGGGGGGCTTGGCGCTGATGAAGCGCCTGCTAACCGGCACGTTTAAGATGTTCTAGGATGGAAATGGCACAGACAGAACAGCTCCCCGCACGCGCAGAGGCCGCAACACCCAAGCCAACCGTGACGCAGATTCAGCACACCAATGCAGCCGCTAAAACAAAAGCGCAGCATGCGGAGAATATCGCCTATACCATCAACCATGCGCTGGCCTGCACGGCGACGGATTTTATCGACCCGTTTGTCAGCACCAAAATCCAAAAATACCTCAATCAAAAAGTATCGTTCGGCTGTGGACATGACCATAGCGGCGATGACCATGGACACGGCAGTAACTGGCAAGGCGTGGTGGGAGAATTGGTGGGCGATTTTGGTGCGGTGCCAGTGACCGTTCTCCTGCAGCATTATACGCCGTGGCTGATGGATGGCATTCGCTATGTGGCGGAGCCGATTATGGGTGATTTATTCCGTAACGGCGCAAAGGCGGCGGCCACCCATCAATCCAAGCAGGCGATGTTGAATGGCACACCGTTTACGCCCGAAGAATACCGCGCCCGTGCGCGTGAGCTTTACCATTACGAAATTCAGCATCTGCCGCAAGGCTTGGTGTGGACGGTGACGGCAGTAGTGGCCAATGTGGAAATTCAAAAACGGGTGCTGCATAACCCCTCGAAGCCTGCGGATATTTATGCAGGAAAAATCGGTGGCGCGTTGGTGAGCAGCAGCTTGCTGTTTGGCACCCGCGCCTTTGCGACAGAAAAAGCGAAACAGTGGGACGAATGGGCAACCAGCACGGTGTTCATGCCGCTCACGAAATCTGTTGGGAAATGGTTCGGTGTGGAAGAAAAAGACGTGAACACGCTGATGGAAAAACAAAAGCGCTTGAACGATCCAGACTGGAAATCCCGCGCGCAGCAGCCTGCCGAAAAAGCCACCGCTGTCAGCCGCTAGGTGCCCGTCCCTGCGCGGCGGCACACCTCGCGCACATCTTCGTCTTCTTCTGAATCACAGGAAATAGTGCCAGCTTCAGGATAGGTTTCGCTTCCTGTGTGAATAATCTCCGTCAGGCTTTGGGATGAATTATCGTTTGCTGCGGTGAAGGATGCGCCTTGCGAGATAATCTGAACCGTATTGGGAAGCTGCATAGGGGGTGTGGGGGGTGTTGGTGGTGTAACGCCGCCGCCACCACTTGCTGTAATCATCGCCGTCGTGGTGACGCTGCCCAAGCTGAAGTTATAGTTATTGGCGTCAGCGCCCGCGAGCGTGCCGCTGGTGGCGGTGGCGGTGCGGGTTCCCACGGCGCTGCTATCGAACGTTCCCGCCAAGCCCGCAAGGGAGAGCGCATCGCCCGAGACAGCGTTGTCGAAGCTGTACCCTGTGAGGGTGGCGGCGGTGGTGCCATCGAAGACCTTATCGGCAGCGGTGATGCTGGCGAGGCTAAGTGCGCGGCGTGCGACGGTGAGGGCACCATCGACATAGGAGACGGTGTAGTTGTTGGCATCGAAGGTGCCGCCGGTAGCATTGCTGGCGGTGATGGTCCAAGGGGTAGCGCTGTAGTTCCAGTTACCGGAGGTGG
>JACCDH010835116.1_pt1 | contig 123559 bp, 128 predicted proteins | sample 7442481 | NCBI WGS metagenome assembly JACCDH01 (sample SAMN15323433, study PRJNA562643) | freshwater metagenome | isolation source: river surface water | place: USA:Blue River Watershed | collected 2017-08-15
CCGCGGGCAGTTGCAGACGCACGGTGCCAGTGGGCACTTCCACCAGCAATTCCACCCGCGCACCACGATCCTGCGGAGCGCCCAGCAGTGCTTTCAGTCGCGGCAGCACATCCACGGACTCCACCTTAATCGTCACTTGCTGGGCTTTCACGTTTCCAGCCACGGCGTCCAGCAGCTCGATTTTATTGACCATCAACCGCTGGCCGCGCTCGCCATAACGCACTTCGATAATGAGATAGAGCGGCGTGCCCGCCTTTAAAATCGCGTGATGTTGGTTGAGCAGCGACTCATCGAACACCGCGACTTCATACTGCCCATACGCATCCGACAGGGTGACGAACGCGGAGCGCCCGCGCGGGGAATTGCGCATTTTAATGGCGGTCAGTACCCCCGCCACTTTCAGCGTTTGTTTGTCCGTAGTAGCTTGCGAAAGTTTGCTTGAATCCACAATGCCGAGCTTTTTGAACACGGGTGCATAAGGTTCCAGCGGGTGCGCGGTTAGGTAAAAACCAATGGCAGCGGATTCGTGGTTCAGCTTTTCCACCACGGGCCATTCCTCTACTTTTTTCAGCGGACGGCTGGTGAGCTGTTGTTGGCCAGAAGCATCGCCAAACAGCGACACTTGCGGGCTGAGACGGTCTTGCGTTGCGGTTTGTGCGGCGGCGAGCAAATCGTCGATGGATTCGAACAGCTGGCGACGGTTTGGGCTTAAAGAATCGAAGCAGCCTGCCATCACCAAATTTTCAAGCTGGCGGCGGTTAATCACCGTTGCATCCACCCGATGGGTGAAGTCGTGAATATCCTTAAATTCGCCTGCTTTTTCGCGCTCGGCAACAATCAGTGCCATGGCGGCGGCGCCGACGTTTTTAATCGCGGCGAGTGCGTAGCGGATAGCGGATTTTCCGTTCTCCTGCTTCTCCACCGCGAATTCCACATGGGAACGGTTGATATCTGGCGGCAGCAAGTCGATGCCGAATTTGCGGGCTTCGCCTGCGAACTGGCTTAGCTTGTCCGTCGAGACCATTTCGTAGGTCATGGTGGCGGCGAGGAATTCCACCGTGTAATTCGCTTTGAGGTAAGCGGTTTGGTAGGCAATCACGGCATAGGCCGCCGCGTGGGATTTGTTGAAGCCGTAGCCCGCGAACTTTGCTACCAAGTCGAAAATCATCGAGGCTTGTTGCTCCGGAACGTTGTTTTTCTTTGCGCCTTCCACGAACAAGGCGCGCTGCGCGTCCATCTCGGATTTGATTTTCTTACCCATCGCGCGGCGCAGCAAATCTGCCCCGCCGAGGGTGTATCCCGAGAGAACCTGCGCAATTTTTTGCACCTGTTCCTGATAAATAATCACGCCGTAGGTTTCTTTCAGCACTGGCTCCAGCAGCGGGTGCAGATAATCTGGGCGGGCGCGGCCATGCTTCACGTCGATATAGGCGGGAATATTATCCATCGGGCCTGGGCGATAGAGCGCGCCAAGCGCGATTAAATCTTCAATTGCATCGGGCTTGAGGTTCTTGAGTGCCTCGCGCATACCAGCGGATTCGAACTGGAACACGCCGAGCGTGTCGCCTCGGCTGAGCATGGCGTAGGTGGGTTTGTCGCCTTCTGGCAGCGTCAGCAAATCCAGCGTTACGCCACGGTGGGAAATAAGTTCCACCGCTTTTTGCAAAATGGTCAGGGTGCGTAGGCCAAGGAAGTCGAACTTCACCAACCCTGCGGCTTCCGCCCATTTCATGGAGTATTGCACCACCAGCATATCGGATTTTGGGTCGCGGTAGAGCGGGGTTAATTCCGACAATGGGCGGTCGCCAATCACCACACCCGCTGCGTGGGTGGAGGCATGGCGATAGAGCCCCTCCAGCTTCAGCGACAGCGCCACCAGATGCGCCACGCTTTCGTCTTCGTCCATCGCTTGCTGGATCATCGGCTCCAGCTTGATGGCCTGCTCCAGCGTTACGGGCTCGGCGGGGTTGTTGGGCACCAGTTTACTGATGCGATCCACTTGGCTGTAGGGCAGTTGCAGCACACGCCCCACATCGCGTAGCACTGCGCGGGCTTGCAGTTTTCCGAAGGTGATGATTTGCGCCACGCGGTCGTCGCCGTATTTTTCCTGCACGTAACGAATCACTTCGTCGCGGCGGTCTTGGCAGAAATCGATATCGAAGTCGGGCATCGAGACACGTTCTGGGTTCAAGAAGCGCTCGAAAATCAGGCCGAACCGTAGTGGGTCAAGGTCGGTAATCAGCAGCGCCCACGCGACCGCAGAACCAGCCCCCGAGCCCCGCCCCGGCCCCACGGGAATGTTATGTTCCTTAGCCCATGTGATGAAGTCCGAAACGATGAGGAAGTAACCTGGAAACTTCATCGTGATGATGACGTCCAGCTCGAACTCAAGGCGCTCGCGGTAGGGCTTGGCGACTTCTTCTTTTTCGGCGTCCGTCATTTCCGCGGTGAACACCTGACGCTCCAACCGCGCTTGCAGCCCTGCGCGGGCGCGCACGGCAAGCGCTTCGGATTCGCTGAGGATGTTGCCCTCGGCGTCCGTCATGTGGAATCCAGGGAGAATGGGCGAGCGCGACGGCGCCCAGATATGGCAACGGCGTGCGATGTTTACGGTGTTTTCCAGCGCTTCAGGAATGTCGCCGAACAGCAACTTCATTTCGCTGGTGGTTTTGAAGCGATGCTCCGGATTCATCCGTGGGCGATCGGTTTCGGTGACGTAGCGCCCATCCGCAACACAGAGCAGCGCGTCGTGCGCTTCGTAGATGGAGGCGTCCGTGAAATAAATGTTGTTGGTGGCTACGAGTGGCAGGTTATGCGCCAGCGCGAGGTCGATCTGCGCGCGCTCGATCTGGCGTTCTTCGGGCAGTTGGTGGCGCATCATCTCCACATAAAAACGCCCGCCGAACATGGCCGCGAGTTCCCTCAGCAAGCCTTCAGCATCCGTTTTTCGGTTGCCCAGCAGCAAGCGCCCCACGCCGCCATGCATACCCGCGCTGAGGGCAATCAGCCCGTCGCTATGCGCACCAAGGGTTGCGTAATCCAGCAGCGGCGCGGTGCCGAGTGCGGGCTGGGTGTAGGATTTGCTCGAGAGTTGCAGCAGGTTTTGATAGCCCCGCTCGTCCTTGGCGTAGAGCAATAATTGGTCGGGCGTTTGGCGCAGCGCGTTGTGCGATTCCGCGCCATATGGCACCAGCGAAACCGTGGTGCCGACGATGGGCTGAATGCCCTCCTTCACCGCATATTCCGAGAATTCCAGCGAGCCGAACAGGTTGTCGTGATCCACCAACCCGAGGGCTGGCATGTTGTCGGCCTTGGCGAGGGCGATGAGTTTTGGGATTTTAATCGCGCCCTTCAGCAGCGAATAGGCCGAGTGCGCGCGCAGGTGAACGAAGCTCATACGGTCACCGCAACAATTGCGCCAGAAGCCACCGTCACCGCGCGGCTGAGGCGTTTGGCCAGCGCAAGATTATGGGTGGCGATGAGGGCGGCAATGCCCTCCTCTTTCGCCACTTCCAAGAACAGCGCCGTTACGGTTTCCGAGGTGGTGGGGTCGAGGTTTCCGGTGGGTTCATCCGCCAGAATGAGTGCGGGCTTGTTGGCGAAGGCGCGGGCGACGGCAACACGCTGTTGCTCCCCGCCCGAAAGTTGCGAGGGCAAGTGGTTGAGCCGAGCCGCCAAACCAAGACGGGTGAGCAGCGCCGTGGCGCGGGCATTAGCATCGGCGGTGGATTTACCCGCAATCCGCTGCGGCAAGGCGACGTTTTCGAGCGCAGTAAGCTCTGGCAGCAGGTTGTGGAACTGATATACAAAGCCAATATGCTGGTTGCGCAGGCGTGTGCGCACGGCGTCTGACGCTGCACTGGCATCGGTTCCTGCAATCAGAATTTCACCAGCTTGCGGCCTGTCGAGCAGGCCTGCGATTTGCAGTAGCGTGGTTTTGCCAGAGCCTGAAGGCCCCACCAGCGCCACCAGCTCCCCCGCATTCAGCGTGAGCGAGGCGTTATTCAGCACCTCCAGCGTGGTGGCTGCGGTGCGATAATGCCGCGAAACGGCGCGGAGTGTGAGGACATTACTCATAGCGCAGCGCCTCCGCCGGATCGAGGCGCGCTGCGCGGCGCGCGGGATAGAGCGCGGAAAGGAACGAAAGCGCGAGCGCCAACAGAATGATGACAGCTACTTCCTGCGGGTCGGTTTTGGTGGGCAGGGTGGAGAGGAAATAGATATTCTCCAGCAGCAATTCTTGCCCGATGAGTTTTTCAATCAGCTTATGAATCGCCTCCAGATACGCGGCAAGGAACAGGCCAAGCGCAACGCCCATCACCGTTCCGGCGATGCCGATGAGCGAGCCTGCGAGCACAAACACGCGCGTGATGCTGGCGCGGGTGGCGCCCATGGTGCGCAGCACCGCAATGTCGCGGCCTTTTTCTTTCACCAGCATCACAAGGCTGGAGATGATGTTGAAGGCCGCCACCAGCACAATCAGCGCCAGAATAATCACCATCACATTACGCTGCACATTCAGCGCGGCGAACACGCCTGCATTGGTTTCCTGCCAATCGAACACGCGCACCTCGCCGCCCAGTGCAGTGCGAATGGCGCGAGCGGTGGCTCGCGCTTGCTCCGCATCCGCCACCGAGACATCGATGGTGCTGATGCCGTCGATCGGGGTGATGCCGTCCTCCGCGACGCTGTTGAGGAGGAAGTACGTTTGCGCTTCCGCAAAGGGCATCAGGATGAGGCTGGAATCGAATTCATGCATCCCCAATTTGAAAGTCGCGGCGACGGGATAGGTCTTCATGCGCGGCACAAACCCTGCGATGGTGGCGCGCCCCTGCGGCGAAATGAGGGTAATGGAATCCCCCACCTGCACCCGCAAATTCCGCGCGAGGCTGGCGCCAAGGGCAATGCCCTCACCCGCTTCCAGCGCGCTTAAGTTGCCTGCCGTCACGTTCGACGTGAACAAGCTGCGCTTGCTTAAGGAATCCCACGGCATGGCGGTGACTTGCGCGCCCAGCGCGGTGCCATTGGCGGTGGCCATCACCTGACCGCTTACCCGCGGGGTGACGCTGGTTACACCTGCGATGGTTTGAATTTGCGCCAGCGCGGACTGATAGCCAGTGAATGCGCGCGCTTGGCTATAGACGCTGACATGCCCATCAATCCCGATAAAGCGCGAGGTCATTTCCGCGCGGATGCCGTTCATGAGGGAGGTCACCAGAATGAGGGTGGCCACGCCAAGGGTGATGCCCACCACCGCAAACCATGTGGTGAGGGAAATGAACCCCTCCGCCCGCCGCGCGCGCAGATAGCGCCATGCCAACATGCATTCGACTGCGGAGAAAACGGCCACTAAACCGCTACCGCCGCGCGGTGTTGCGCCAGCACTTTTGCCACTGCCGCATCCAGCGACAATTCAAATTTTTCGCCCGTGCGGCGATATTTCATTTCCGTGGTTTCGGTCGCGTCCCCGCGCGGACCAAAGGTTAGCTGCCATGGAAGACCAATCAACTCCGTCCCTGCGAATTTCGCGCCGCCACGGTTATCCGTATCGTCGTACAGCACATTCAGCCCTGCATTTTTCAGAGCGTGATAAAGTTTTTCACTTAACCCATCACACGCCGCATCCCCCGTGCGCAGGTTGATAACGCCTGCATCGAACGGTGCAACGGCCTCCGGCCAAATGATGCCGTCCTTGTCGTGCCCTGCTTCAATAATCGCCCCCACGAGGCGCGAGACACCAATGCCGTAACATCCCATTTCTGGGGTGATTTCGCCGTTTGGCCCTGTGACAGTGACACCCATGGCAGTGGTGTATTTATTGCCGAGATAGAACACATGCCCCACCTCGATGCCGCGTGCTTCGCGCAGGCGCTCTTTGGGGATTGGGCATGCGTCTGGCTTGTGTTGCTCGTCCGCCGCGGCGTAAAGCGCGCGCATTACCTCGCCCGTGAGTTTTAGTTTGCCAGCGCGAATATCGTCGAACGCGGCGTCGTAATAAATCGCGCTTTCGCCCGTTTCCGCGATGACTTGGAATTCATGGCTGAGCGAGCCGCCAATCGCGCCAGAATCGGCGTTCACCGCAATCGTCACCAGCCCAAGCCGCGCAAAGATTTTGTGATAAGTGTCGTACATTTTGGCGTATTCTTTTTTCGCGTCTTCCACGCTGACATCGAAGGAATAGGCATCTTTCATCAAGAATTCACGGCCACGCATGACGCCGAAACGCGGGCGCACTTCGTCGCGGAATTTCCATTGGATTTGGTAGAGATTGAGCGGCAACTGCTTGTAGCTTTTCACGAAGCTGCGGAAGTTGGCGACAATCATTTCCTCGTTGGTGGGGCTGTAGAGCAGCTCGCGGTCGGCGCGGTCGTTGAAGCGGAGCATTTCCTTGCCCAGCGCGTCGTAGCGGCCAGATTCTTTCCATAGGTCGGTGGGTTGCAAGGTGGGCATCAGCAGTGGCACACAGCCTGCTTTTTGCAGCTCCTCGTTCACCACCCGCTCGATATTGCGCAGCACGGTGAGGCCCAGTGGCAGCCACGTATAAATCCCCGCCGCTTCTTGGCGCACCATGCCCGCGCGCAACATCAAACGGTGCGAAACAATCTGCGCCTCCTTGGGGTCTTCTTTCAGCAGGGGCAAAAAATACTGGCTTAGGCGCATGGTGTCTCCGATTCGAGGTTGGAGATGCACTATGGCGCGCGCGCCACAAAAATCAATGAAGACCGACGGATTATGGACAGGGTTTTATTTCAGCCACGGCAGGGCGCTGCCCTCTTCCTCGCGTAGGATTATTTTGCGGGATTTTTTGGCCACGTTGCGCCGCCCTGCTTGCCAGCTGTTGGGCGAATTCCAGCCACGGGCAGCCATGCACGGCTCCACAATGCGGTTACGCAGCGCGGTGACTTCGGCATTGTGGTAGGGATCCGGCTCAACATAAACCGAGCTCATGCCGCCAAAGCCGCCATATGGATGCCCGTAGCGCCCACGACCACCCCAACCGCCGCCACCATAGAACACGGGCTGGTGGCGTCCGCGGTCGTATAAGCTGCGGGGATAGGTTTCGTCGGCCTCGGCGTCGCATACTTCACGGTCGGCGTTAAATGCCGCTTCTTGTGTGTGATAATAATCCATGCAGTTGGCATATTCCGCCGTGCCGCCAACGCCCAGATTATTGCAATATTGCTGGTCGGCGGGGGTGCAGGCAGCGGCGGCGGCCAGAAGCACAATAAGCGCGAAGAGACGACGCATAGATTCCTCGTTAGTCCTTGGTTGTTTCAAGCGAATGGTTTGCCTTGGCGGGGTCGCACCCCTGCCCATAGGTTTCTTGTGGCACGATTGAATTTCCATTCAGCTTTGTTTCGCCGTCTTTCGATACGGTTAATTCCCCCGCATTGATGAAACTGTGGGAGAGATCCACATTATGTTTCGACGCATCCACATAGTTCGTGGAGGGGATTTGTAGCGGGATAGAAAATGTATCCTTATCCCCAAGGATGGTGCTGCCACCTTCCAGCGTGGCGGGCTTCACTTTCTTATCACCCGTGGCATAACCATCGCGGGCGGCGACGCTGGCGTCTGGCGTGTGAATGTTCAGTGGCTTACAGGCGCTTCCGGCGTGGTAAATTGTGTCTTCCGCATGGGCAGCGCTCACGATAAAATACATCGCCACGGCGGGAATGACCGCGAGCACCGTGGCCCAGCGCATTTTTTTGCCCAATTGCGGGTTTTCAGGAGCGGAAGGCGCATGGCCAACTTCTGGCGTTTTTGGCGCATCTGCTTGGTGTGGAAGCACCATAAACAGCACCATCCACCAGCACACAATATAGGTCACCGCGAACTCGAACCCCGTCATAACACCCCCTTGGCAATACCCGTTCTTAGCATATCCTACCCGAAAATGTCATAAAAGCTTCATAATTCAGTGCGACAATTATGATAGAATGCGAGTGTGGAAATAGGCCTTTTGGAGTCCGATGACTGATTTTGAAACAACGGAAATGAAGCTGCGCTCGACGCCAACCGGCGGCGTATCGGGCGAGCATAGCCCGTATTATCGGCGCTTGCTTTCCGCGGGCTATAAGGGCTTTTTGCAAGGCACCATCGGCGGTGCTGGGTTTTATGGATTATTGGGCGCAGGCGTAGGTCTCTTGCTTGCTATTCCGACCTATGTCTTTTTCCCACAAATTGGAATAATGCATGCTCTGGCATTCATTCCAACCATCGGCGCCATGGGTGTTGTGAAGGGCGCCAGCACCTTCGGCAATATCGGCACCATGGCAGCCATCAGCGCCGAGAGCGCGGATTTGACCGAACAGCGCCGCTATCTCCTCGACCGCTATTACGACCTGCCAGATGGCCCAGAGGGCGACAAGCAAGCCGCCATTATTAAAGAAGAACTGGTGCGCCTGCAAAAATCGGATCAGAAAAAACCGCTGCTGCACTGGAAAACCGTCGCCATCGGCGCGTTGATTGGTGCAGCGCTGGCGCTGGTGATTGCCTATCCGCCATTATTAGAAGCTTTTGGGGAAGTATTAAAAGAAACTGCATTAGGTCACGCAGTTGAGCCAATTGCTGCTGCTGTAGAATCCTATGGCGCGCTTGCAATGGCAGGCATCGGCACTACGTTTGGCGCGTTGATTGGTGCTACGATTGGTATCGACCGGCATTATGTGCGTCAATGGTTCGATGGTAGCGAGAAAGTACTACACACTGAATCCCACACACGGGAGGAGCTGGACGAGCGCGCCCAGCAGCTAGACCGCCTGCGTGACGCGGCAAAAGCGGATAACCAAACCAAACTCATCCTCGAGCGCCGCCGCGAGCTTCAGCACGATACACCACAGATGAACAACGCCCCCCTCGCAGCCGAAGCAGAGCCTAAATCTAAAGTTGCGCATTTAGACAGCGCCACACTGGCGGCGGAAGCGGAGCCTAAATCCAAGGTCGCGCATTTCGATGCCGCCGAAACCCCCGACACCAAAATCCACTCCGCCACCTTGCAACACCGCTTGGCTGACATCCAGCAAGCCATGCAAATTCCGGCGGTCTAGCGTGACAAAATCTTTCGCCGAGAAATTAGAAGAAAATCGTTTCCCAAAAACGCAAACAGCATGGGAATATCTATGCTCAGACATACAAAAGAATCCGCATAAATTCAAAAAAATATTATCAAAAACAGAGCTAGGAGAGAGCAATGACTTTATTGAATGATCTGTACAAATTTGAAGATGAACGCGTTGAATTAAACAGGCTTCCTAAAGACCATCTTGATTCAATCCATGCTTTCTCTGATGCTGCAGTCAAGTCCATCAACAAACCACTGCTAGAAGACTTTTATGCATTAACCAATGAAAAACCAAGCATAGCCGTTCCGGTTCAGTCATTCTTTTTCTATGTGCATGAGCATCAAAAAGTTTCTGCCGAGATGCGACTGAAAAAGCAGTTCTTGCTGCAAGATGAAGCAAAAGCGCTATCTGTAGACCCGTTAGAAGCAATGAAAACGTTATTAGAGTCCGTAGATAGCTATGGAAAAAAAGATGAAAAAAGCAAAGAGCTTGCCAATCAAATAACACATTTATTTATTGAGCCAAAAAACAATCTCGAGCTAAAGCTTAACGACAAAGATTTATATGAAAAATACAAAGAGCTCTCTGAAGAGAAAGATAATTTCGCAGCAAAAATGCGATTTGAAAATGCGGCTGATGCTCATTCAGAGATGGTGCGCTTGCTTAGCGGTCACTCTCAGAAAGAGGATATGCCAAAATTAAAACTGCTCGATTATAAAAAAGATGCCCTAGCAGAGACACTAAGCGCAATTGGCATACCCAACGAAGAAGCTAGCAATTACAAATGGACACCCCTTGCGGTTAGTATGCTAAATTTGGAAGAGGTCAGCAAATACTTCGCCCCCCATGCAGAAGCAAAAAGAAATTTTGAATTATCTCAATCTAGGTTGAGCTAATACGCGTCAGCCTCACCTGCCGGATTCGGCGGGGGTCGGCGTTTAGGATTTCGGCTTTCAGGGTTGGGCGCAGCATCACCACTTCGCCGCGCACGGGCACGCGGCCGAGGTGATGGAACACTAGCCCACCGATGGTGTCTACATCCTCATTTTCTTCGTCGCGCAGCGCTTCGCCGAGGGCGATTTCAAGCTGCTCGATGGTAACGCGCGCATCCATCTCCACGATATGGTCGCCCAGCCATTTCAGGCTTGGGGTAGCTTCATGGCCGTCATGCTCGTCCTGAATTTCACCGACCAGCTCTTCGAACAAATCTTCCATGGTGACAAGCCCATCCGTGCCGCCAAATTCATCCACCACGATGGCGATATGGCAGCCGGAAACACGCATTTTCATGAGCAAATCGACGATGCGCATGCTGGGCGGAATGAACAAAATATCCCGAAGCACATCCGCGATTTTGAAGTCTTTGCCAGAGGCGAGGTAGGGGAATAAATCCTTCACATGGATAAAGCCCTCGATTTTATCCAGCGAATCGTCGAACACGGGGATGCGGGTGTGGCCGATGTCGATGACGTGGCGTTTTAAATCGTCCAGCGACACTTCACGGTCCATCCCCATGATGTCGGAGCGCGGCAGCATCACATCCCGCGCGGTGAGTTCGCCGAAATGGATCATGTTTTTCAGCAGGGATTTTTCTTCCGCACTGATGCCTGCGCCCTCGCCGGATTCGTCGTCCAGCGCTTCTTCGATGATTTCTTTAATGGTGCCTTCGTTGCGGGTGCCCATTTTTTCGCGGAACCAACGCACCGCGTGGCTTAGGCGGGAGGGGGCTTCCGTGGCGGGGATCACTTTACTGTCAGGTTCGTTCATGATGGGGGAAGTCTACGCAGATTCGTAGGGATTCGCAATACCCATGCGCGCAAGCAGTGCAATTTCAATCGCTTCCATGCGCTCGGCCTCATCCTCGTCCATATGGTCGTGCCCCAGCAAATGCAGAATGCCGTGCATGGTGAGGTGCGTGAGGTGATGCTTTAGCGGCTTGTTTTGCGCCGTGGCTTCTGCCGCCAAGGTGTCGTAGCTCAGGATAATATCGCCCAGCTGGCGCACCCCCTGCTCCACCTCGCCTGCGGGAAAGGAAAGCACATTGGTGGGCTTGTTTTTGCCGCGATAGCTATGGTTCAGCGCCTGCACCTGCGCATCGTCCGCCAGCAGAATGGTCACGGCGGATTTCTTGATTTTCTGCTGCACAAACACCGCTTCCGCCGCACGTTTCACGGTGGGGGCAAGACCCTTCCATCTTTCGTCCTGCGTCAGGATGCAGATAGCCATCGGCTTAATCGTTCGCTTCGCCACGTTCTTCGGCATACTGCTTTTTCTTGGCTTCCCATTCGTCGTAGGCTTTGATGACGGCGGCTGCGAGCGGGTGGCGCACCACGTCACCATCGCTGAAGCGCACCACGTCGATTCCTGGGATATTTTCGATTTTCGGGATACAATCTGTGAGGCCGGATTTAATGTCCTTCGGCAAATCGATCTGCGACTGATCGCCCGTAATAATCATGCGCGAGCGCTCGCCCATGCGGGTCAGGAACATTTTCATCTGTGTGCGGGTGGTATTTTGCGCCTCATCCAGAATCACGAAAGCGTTGCTGAAGGTTCGCCCACGCATAAATGCCAGCGGCGCGAGTTCAATTTCGCCATTCGCAATCGCTTCGTTCACGCGGTCGGCAGGCATCATGTCGAATAGCGCATCATAAAGCGGACGCATATAGGGGTCGAGCTTGTCTTTCATGTCCCCCGGCAGGAAACCCAGCTTCTCGCCCGCTTCCACCGCCGGACGCGAGAGAATAATCCGCTCCACTTTTTTGTTGAGGAACATATACACCGCCATCGCCACGGCGATGTAGGTCTTTCCCGTTCCCGCTGGCCCAAGGGCAAACACCAAATCATTGTCATACAGCGCGCGGATATAGTTCGCCTGCACGTGGCTGTAGGGCGTAATGGTTTTGCGCATGGTGCGGATATAAACATCCGTATCCGTTGCCTCGATACCGTGGCGGTTTTTGGGTTTTTTGTCGTTCACTGGCGGCATCATGCGGATGGCCGCGTCGAGGTCGGTCTCGGTGATTTCCGTGCCGTTCTCGATTTGTTTATAGAGCGATTGAAGCAACTGCTCCACCGCGTCGCAGTCGCGCTTATGGCCGGTGATGGAAAGCATGTTGCCGCGCGCCACCAGCTCCACATTCAGCGCCTGCTCGAGCCGCTTCAAATGCGCATCGCGCTCCCCATACAGCAGAGGCAAATATTGGTTATGCTCAAAAAATACGTTGATAGATTGGGTTTCGCGAACGGTCTTTTTATCGGGTTTCGACATTGAGATCTGTTCTCCTTATGGTTCGAGCCACACAGTTAGATTGTACCAGTACTTACTTAGAATATCTCTTGGCCTATAGCAGTCTATGTTATCCAAAACATGCTCATGACAGACTGAACGTTTATTGAGAGCATCGTAGCCATAGCCAGCCATACAATAAGCCATAAATGCTTCATGACCAGTTGCTGCCACTACATCTAGCTTTATATTTTCTGCTCTACAGCGCGCGAAGACAGTTTCTTTAGAAGGAACGCGCAAAAAATCCAAAGATAGCAAGAGGACGCACACAAAAACCAGAATCCAAAGCTTCTTAGATTTCATGCAGCACCTCCCCTTTCAGGCTCAAACCGTATGCCTCGTCAATTCGCACGTCAATCATCTGCTGGTTGTAGTGCACAGCGTTCTCGAGCACGACGGATTGCATGTAGGGGGTTTTGCCAATCCATTGGCCTTCGCGTTTGCCTTCGCGGTCCACCAGCACGGGCTGAACGGTGCCCAGCATGCGTTGGTTGAAGCGCAGTTGCTGCTCGGCCAAATAATCCATCAGGCGGCGCATGCGCGCATCCATCAGTGCCTCCGGCACTTGGTTTTCTTTTTCTGCGGCAGGGGTGCCGGTGCGCGGGCTGTATTTAAACACATAGCCCGTCATGAACCCGACGGTTTCCACCAGCTTCATGGTGTCTTCGAAATCCTCGTCCGTTTCTCCCGGAAAGCCAACGATGAAGTCGGAAGTAAATGCCATGTCAGGCCGTGCCGCGCGCAGTTTTTCGATAATGGCGATATAGTCCGCTGCGGTGTGCTTGCGGTTCATTGCTTTGAGGATTTTGTCCGAGCCGGATTGAATCGGCAGATGCAGCAGCGGCATGAGGTTCTTCACCTCGCCATGCGCGGCAATCAATGCGTCGTCCATATCCCGCGGGTGGGAGGTGGTGTAGCGAATCCGTTGGATTCCATCAAGCGGGGCGATTTTTTTTATCAGCGCGGCGAGAGTTACTTCTTGGCCGTCTTTATCCAGCCCGTGATAGGCGTTCACGTTTTGGCCAAGTAGGGTGATTTCTTTCGCCCCCTGCGCCACATGCGCTTTCACCTCGTGCAGAATCGCCTCCAACGGGCGGGAGAATTCCGCACCGCGTGTGTAGGGCACCACGCAGAACGTGCAGAATTTATCGCAGCCTTCCTGAATGGACACAAACGCCGATACACCTTGCGGATGGAAGGTTTCTGGCAGCAGGTCGAATTTCTTTTCTTCCACGAAATCCAGCTTGGTCACGCTTTGCTTGCTGCGCTCGGTTTCGGCAATCAAATCGGGTAACGTGTGATAGCTTTGCGGCCCCACCACCATGTCTACATAAGGCATGCGGGCGATAATCTCCTCGCCCTCTGCCTGCGCCACGCAGCCTGCGACAGCGACAATCATTTTCTTGCCCGCCTCTGCCTGCGCGACTTTTTCTAGGCGGATGCGGCCAAGGTCGGAATACATTTTCTCGGCCGCTTTTTCGCGGATGTGGCAGGTGTTGAGAATCACCATATCCGCGCCTTGTGGCGAATCCGTCTCCACATAGCCCAGCGGCGCCAGAACATCGCCCATGCGTGTGCTGTCATACACGTTCATTTGGCAGCCATAGGTTTTGATGTAGAGTTTTTTGGTCATCTGTTTCTTTGTTTATTTTTGTCATTCCCGCGAAAGCGGGAATCTCCTTGAAGGGGATCCCTGCTTTCGCAGGGATGACAAGACATTATTTTATTCCATCAATCTTCGCGGCCATCACGAAGTCGTTGCGGGTGATGCCGCCGGCGTCGTGTGTGGTTAGGTTCACGGTGACATAGCCCCAGCCGAACAGAATATCGGGGTGGTGGTTTGCTGCCTCGGCCAGTTCGCCCAGCGTGTTTACATAGGCCAGCGCTTCCACGAAATTTGCGAATTTGAGGCGCTTGCTGAGGTTTATGCCATCCACCACCCAACCGTTCAGGGTTGGCAACAGGGCGGCGATTTCCTCGGCCGAGAGTTTGGCGGTGGCGGAGGTGCAAGGCACACAGTTTTCTTGGGCGAGCGTCATCGGGTTCTCCTTTACAATGCGTCAGCGGCTAGTTAGCACAAGGCATATGAACAAGAAACCCCTTTTAGCCTTCGATTGTGCCTGCGCGGGCGCAAGCATTACGCTTCAGGTTGGCGGGCAATCCCTCACGCGCCTTTTGCCGCAAGGCAAGCAAGCGGGGGCGCTGGTTCCCACGATCGATGCGCTGATGCGCGAGGCGCAGTGTGCCTACACGGATTTGGGCTATCTTATCTCCACTATTGGCCCCGGAAGTTTCACGGGGCTGCGGATTGGGCTGGCGGCACTTCATGGGCTTTCGCTGGTGAACCAAACCCCCATAAAAACCATCACCACGCTGGAGGCGATGGCGTGGAGCGTTGTGCGCATGGCTGGCGCCCCTTCCCGCTTTGTGACGGTTTTGAATGCGGGCAAAGGCGAACTCTGCGCGCAGGAGTTTCAGCTGGTGGATGGCACGCCCAAAGCAGTGGGCGAGGTTTACCTCACCGCTGCCACGCACGACGCATGGCCTGCGCCTGCGTATGGCAACCATGTGGCAGCGGATTCACCGTTTTACCTCGCAGGCGCGGATACGGAAATTTTATGCGACATTGCGCATTTGTTACCCGAAGCCACGCTTGCGCAGGCGCTGCCATTCTATATTCGCCCGCCGGATGCGATTATCCCCAAGGCGCATGCGTGGCTTGGCAACTAAACCTCTTTCGCCACCGCTAATGGCGTGATACAACAGCAGGATACGGAGGATGTATGAAGAAATTATTTGCCCTATGTGCCCTTGTGTTGCTGGCCAGCTGCCAATCTGCGCCGGAGGCCTATAAACCCCAAGCCATTAATTTGGGCGGCAACGGCATTTTCGATAACGGCCCCATCCGTATGAATGTTGCGGAAATTCGCCTGATTGAAAACTATCAAGCCCCTATGGTGCCGCCGAGTGTGGATCACATTTTCCCTACCCCGCCCGCTAGCGCCATTAAGCAATGGGTAAAGCAGCGCATGCAAGCCGTGGGTACGCAAAACGTGCTTGAAATTTCCATCGACGACGCTTCGGCAAAAGAAGTGCTGCTCGACCCGAATACCGACGGTGTGCGAGGCATCTTCACCTATAATCAAGAAGCGCGCTATGACGCCAATATCCGCATTACATTGCGTCTGTTCGATGGGGTGAATGCCCTGCCTCTCGCCACGGGGGATGTGCTGGTTAGCCGCTCGCGCACGATTAGCGAGAAGGCGAGCGTGAACGACCATCTGCGCCTGTATGACGGCATGACGCAGGACATGATGTATAGCGTGGATTCCTTGATGATCGAACGCCTCAATCAATATTTTGCGGCGCATATCGCTAAAAAACCATGAACATCTACCTCCCCATTGCTGAACTATCGGCGAACATTTACTCGTTGATGGCGCTGGGGGGAGTTGCGGGATTATTATCCGGATTATTCGGGATTGGTGGCGGATTTATTCTGACACCGATGCTTATTTTTATCGGCATTCCGCCTGCGGTTTCGGTGGCCACCAGCACCAACATGATCGTGGCTTCATCCTTTTCGGGGTTCTTGTCCCACCTCAAGCACAAGCGGGTGGATATCAAAATCGGCAGCTATCTGATTGGCGGCGGATTGGTCGGGGCATTGGCGGGTGTGCTTGCATTTTCGTCCCTTCAGCGCGTTGGGCAAATCGATTTAATGATTACGTTGCTTTATGTTTCTTTGCTCAGCGCGATTAGTATTTTAATGGCGCGCGAAGCATTGCATATCTTGCGTAGCAAACAAACGAATGAACATCAGGAACAGCTCCATGCATTGGAGCTTCCCCAGTGGGTTCAGCGCTTGCCGTGGCATGTGCATTTCGAACGTTCTGAGGTATCACACAGCGCGCTTTTACCTATTTTCCTAGGGTTCATTTCCGGCATTTTGGTTGGGCTATTGGGCATTGGCGGTGGGTTTATTCTAATTCCGATGATGATTTATATCCTGAGAATGCCACTGAGCGTCACGGTGGGCACGTCCCTCTTCCAAATCATCTTTATTACGGCGGCGGCCACGTTGCTGCATGCCACCACCACCCATGCGGTCGATATCATGCTGGCGGCGATTCTGCTGATTGGCTCCACCGTTGGGGCGCAGTTTGGGGTGCGCATCAGCCACCGTATTCCATCGCATGTGCTGCGCGGGCTAATGTCGGCGCTGTTGCTCGTGGTGGCGCTGCGATTGGCGTATGGGCTGCTGGTCACTCCACCGGAAATTTTTACCCTCACGGTGCTGCCATGATGCTGCGAGCCCTTATGTTCATTGTCTTACTGTTTGGCAGCGCTGCACAAGCGCAGCAGCCCGAGCATGATTCCGCACCACTCACCAACCCCATGGTTGCGGATATTTCCCAGAACACGGTGGAAATTCGCACTAGCTTCAATGGCGCGCAACTCTTGCTGTTTGGCGCGCGGAATATTCCGGGAGATTTGATTATCGTCGTGCGCGGGCCCACCGCTTCCATCAGCCTACGGCGCAAAGACCGCATCGCTGGTATGTGGATGCATGTGGACGAGCGCAAATACAACGCCATGCCGTTATTTTATGCCGTTGCTTCCACTAAGGCTTTGGGGCGCATCACCTCGCCCGCCATGTTGAAATCGCTTGGCATTGGCAAATATTATTTACTGCCGCAAAGCACACAGCAGGCGCAAGCAACGTTCGACGTCGCGCTCAACAAAGCGCTTAGCAAAAAGCGGTGGTGGCAATTTCCATTCGCGAACATCACCTATTTCGGCGAGAGCCTATTCAAAGCCCGACTAGAGTTGCCCGACAGCCTACCGGGTGGCACCTACACGGCGGAAGTGTATCTGTTCGATAACGGCAATCTTAAAGCCATGCAGACCATTCCCCTAACCGTTTACAAAACAGGACTTGAGGCCAGCTTGGTGAATTATTCGCAGCAGAATGGCGCTGCATATGGCATCGCCGCAATTCTAATGGCGCTATGCGGTGGCTGGTTGGCGCACCGGTTATTTCACCGCGCCTGATGCCTTGGTTTGAATCCGCTGCTTTAGCCATGCATAGCACGCTTTAAATTTCTGCTTATACCAGCCATAGCCACGCGTGTTGAGCACCACGGTGCCGGCGATGTAATCATGCCAGCCGCGGCGCTCGCGGTTAAAGCTCATCCAGATAATGCCCAGCATCAGCGGCGCAACTGCTAGCAGATAGCCCAGAAACCGCAGGATATAGCGCCATGATGAAATTGCCTCGTGATTGCCGGCGCGCACGATTTTTAAGCCCAGCAGCCATTTACCTGCCGTTGTGCCCCATATGATTTGGGTGGCCACCAGCAGCGCACCAATAATCACCACCTGAAACAGCATATTCAGCAGCCAGATTGGCGCGAATTGCGATGCCCATAACACATTCACCACTTCACTAAGTGGCATGCCGTTGTGAATGCCTGCCACCATGGCGCGATCCACCAACTGGAACAGCCGCATACTCACCACATGGAACATGTCGTTCAGCACAAGAAACAGCACGGACAAATCGATCGCCGCTGCCACGGCGCGCGGATAGAGATCCGCGTAACGCGGGCCGGTTTCGTCCTCTTTTTTGGGGGTCAGGCCGAATGGAAATCGCATAGATGCTCCGCTAGAGTTGTGTCAGCAATGCGTGGGTTTCACGTGCTTCTTTCCACGACGATACGCGCGGCTGAAAAATCTGCAATGGAATGTTCTGGATAAATGGTTTCAGCCCCTCGCATGCGCTGGCAAAATCCACCGAAGCGCCTTCGCTTTCATTCATCACAAGCGCTGCTACCTTCACCCCTGCATGGTTCAGCACATCAAGCGCTGTGAGGGTGTGGCTGATGCTTCCGAGATAGCTGCCAGTGACCAGAATCACCGGCCAACCCAGCGCTTGCATCCAATCAAGGGAGGTGTGCTGTTGGTTGAGCGGAACCATCACGCCGCCCACACCTTCCATCAGCGCGAATTGTCCACATGGGCGGCTTTGCGACCACTGCACCACTGCATCCAGCGTTAGGGATTTTTTCTCCAGCGGCGCGGCCATATGCGGCGAAAGCGGTGCGGCGAACCGCCATGGCGACACCTCCTCCACCTTCCATGCACCGCCGCCAGCGGCGATAATCTGTGCGGTGTCGGTGGCGTCGGAGTCATCCCAGCCTGAAATAATCGGCTTATAGCCATAGGCTTCGAATCCCTTCATGCGGGCGGCATGCAGCAATGCGCAGGTGGTGAATGTCTTGCCAATACCGGTGCCGATGGATGTAACAAAATACGCGGTCATGCGGGCTTATGCAGAATCATGAAGAGGCGATCCCACGTGGCAGGAATACCTTTGGGGTGGCGGTGTTTTTCGTAATTCGCGAGCAGCGTTTTCCAGCGCGAAGGCGCCAGCAATTGTGGCTGGTGGTTGCCCGCGCCAATGCGTCGCATGGAGTTCAGCAGCGCATGCACATCGGGATAATAATCCACCCCAATCTCCTGCTTCAGCATGGTGGTGTGAAGCCCCGCGTGGGTGATGGCGGGTGCATATTCCTCGGCCGCGCGCATGGGCAGCACGCCCAGCGGCAGTGTGGCTTGTTTTGCCAGCGTGCGCAGTTCGCTCAGGCTTTCGCTGCCAAGCGACGCAATCACCGCACGGCCATTGGGCTTCAGCACACGGGAAATTTCCGCGAAGGCCTTGGGCAAATCCCCCACCCACTGCAAACAGAGGGAAGACACCACCGCATCGCATGAGGCATCCGCCAGTGGCAGCGCCACCGCATCTGCCTGAATGGCGGCGCAGCGGGTGGCGGCTTGCGCGCACATTCCCACCGCAATATCCACCCCAACAATGTTCCAATCTGGCCGCTGGGTGCGGGCAATCTCGGCAAAATAACCGGTGCCGCAGCCAATATCCGCAATGCGTGCGGCGGTGGGAAAAAGCATCAGCGCTGCATCCAGCACCCGCGCGGTTTCGGTGTGTTGGAACTGGGCGCGCGCGTCATATTCCGCGGCGGCGCGGCTGAAATTTTCCATCATGCGCAGGCGTGCGTTGCTCATGCGGCGGCTCGGTGCTTGGCGATTTCGGCTTGCAGGCGTTTTGCGTCGTGCAAGTGCGGCGCGTGGCCAACCTCTGGCCACAGGCTGACGGTGGCGCGCGGCAATATTCGGCCAAGCAGCTGCGCTTGGGTATGGGGGACGATGCTATCGTTCATGCCGTGGATAATAAGGGTTGGCGGGGCATGCGCAAGCGCTTCCTCGGCAATCTGAAACGCAGCCAAATGGTCGAGCCACGGCAACCAACGCGCCACATTTTCCACCTGCTCGTGGTGCGCCAATTGCGATAGCACGCGCGAGAAATCGCGGTCGTTCTTTGCTACCAAGCCATGAAACCGCGTCTTAGTGCGTGTGGGGTTGCTGGCGTAATTTTCCCTGAATTGGCTGAAGGTCAGCGGGTCCATGCCTTTGATGTCGCCGTCGCTGACGAAGCGGTACGGCACGCCGATGAGGGTGAGATGCTGTGGCTTCAGCACGCCCTGCGCAATCGCCTTCAGCGCCAATTGTCCGCCCATCGACCACGCAACCACATGGCGCACGTGGCTGAATTTCTCTAGCGCTTCTAGCGTTTCTTCTGGCGTGGCGAAGTCGCTGTAATCAAACGTGTGTGCGCCTTCTTCCACTACATGTAGCGCATTGTCGGGCTGCGCCCAGCCGCTAAGCACCAAGCTAGACATGCGCAATTCCTTCCGCACGCAGCGCGGCAATCAGCTGCTCCACCTGCGCGTCCGTGTGGGCGGAGCTGAAGGTTAGCCTAAGGCGCGCTGTGGCAGGCGGAACGGTGGGCGGGCGAATGGCCACCGCCAAAATGCCGTGGCGTTTTAGCGCTTCGCTTGCGGCCAATGCGCGTTCGGCGTCGCCCATAATAATGGGCAGAATGGTGGTTTTAGTGGGCGGTAAGCCCATCGCCGCACATACGCGATTCGCCAGCGCCACCGCGCGTTCGCCGCGTGCGGGTTCGGCGGCAATCAGCTCCAGCGCCGTGAGCGCTGCTGCGCAGGTGGCGGCAGGCAAACCGGTTGAAAACACAAGGCTGCGCGCACGCGTGACCAGCAAATCAATCACCGATTTTTTCGCCGCCACATAGCCGCCATAGGCCCCTGCGGCTTTTGAAAGCGTGCCCATCCAGATATCCACGCCCTGCGCGGCGCTGGGCACCACACCCAGCCCGTGCGCGTCGTCCACCATCAGCCATATGTGGTTTTGGGCGGCGATTTCAGCCAGCTCCGCCAGCGGCGCCACATCGCCATCCATGCTATACACATGGTCCACCAATATCAGCGCATGGCGAAAATGTGGGCGATGCTGCGCGACTAGTGCGGCTAAATGCCCCATATCATTATGCTTGAAGCGCTTCACGGTTGCGCCGGAAAGCTGCGCGCCATCCAGCAAGCAGGCATGCACCAGCTTGTCGGCAAAAATAATGTCGGGTGCGCCCATGAGGGCTGGAATTGTACCCAAATTCGCCAAATATCCACTGCCGAACACCAGCGCTGCTTCGGTATGTTTTTGTGCGGCAATGGCGCGTTCCAGCGGCGCATAAAGCGGATGATTGCCTGTCACCAAACGCGATGCGCCTGCCCCCGCGCCGTAACGTTTTAACGCCGCGTCCGCAGCCGCAATCACTTGCGGATGCTCGCTCAGCCCCAGATAATCGTTGCAGGAAAAGGAAACATAGTTTTTTCCATCCTGCTCCACCATCACGCCTGTGCGGTGGGTTTGGCGCAGTACGCGGCGCTGGCTTGCCGCTTCCAATGCGGTCAATTCCTCGCGGCAATATTCATCCAGCAGCGTCATTTTTTCTTTGTCAGCCTTGATGGGGTGGACTAGAATCAGGGGCTATTTTTGCCATAAACACTCAGTGTAAGCGAGTAAGAAATGACCACACCCCGCCATAATTGGAGCGAAACCGAAGCATTAGCGCTGCTGAACCTGCCGCTGAACGAGCTGCTTTTCCAAGCCGCCACGGTGCATCGCGCCCATTTCAACCCCAGCGAAGTGCAAATTTCTCAGCTTTGCTCCATCAAAACCGGCGGCTGCCCTGAGGATTGCAACTATTGCAGCCAGTCCTCTAAATTCGAAACCAACGTGAAGGCCACCAAGTTGATGGAAGTGGAAAAAGTGTTGGCGGATGCGCGCAAAGCCAAGGAAGCAGGTGCGAGCCGCTTCTGTATGGGCGCAGCGTGGCGCAACCCCAAGGAACGCGACATGCCTGCCGTTACGGAAATGATCCGCGAGGTGAAAGCCATGGGGCTTGAGACCTGCGCAACGCTCGGCATGCTAACCGTCGACCAAGCCAAAGCGCTGAAAGATGCAGGGCTGGATTATTACAACCACAACCTCGATACGTCGGAAGAATTCTATCAGGAAATCATCACCACCCGCACCTACCAAGACCGGTTGGACACGCTTGCCAATGTGCGCGACGCAGGCATGAAAACCTGCTGCGGCGGCATTATGGGCATGGGCGAGTCACCCCGTGACCGCGCGGCGCTGTTGGTGACACTGGCGAACCTTCCTGCACACCCAGAATCCGTGCCGATTAACCTGCTCATCCCTGCGGAAGGCACGCCGATGGCGTCTGGTGCGAAGATTGATGGCATTGATTTCGTGCGCACAATTGCCGTGGCGCGCATCATGATGCCGCGTTCATTCGTGCGCCTTTCCGCTGGCCGCGAAGGCATGAGCGACGAGCTGCAAGCCATGTGTTTCTTTGCCGGCGCAAATTCCATTTTCGTAGGCGAAAAGCTGCTCACTGCCGCTAACCCCGACCACAACACGGACGCGGCACTGTTCGCCAAACTTGGCCTGAAGCCCATGGAAATGGCCACTGCGAGCGCTCGCGCAGCCTAATGACGCAGCCCCCAGAGTGGTTCACCCAAGGCTGGCCGCATATTTGGCTGCCTTACGCGCAGATGCAAACGGTGTTGCCGCCACTGCCTGTGGTTGGTGCCGAGGGCTGCCGCATTAAACTGGCGGATGGGCGCGAATTGGTGGATGGCATTTCCAGCTGGTGGAGCATGTGCCACGGCTATCAGCACCCACATATTGTCCAGAAAATGACGCAGCAGGTTGCGGCCTTAAGCCATGTGATGTTCGCAGGGCTGGCGCATGAACCAGCCTACACCCTTGCCAAGCGCTTGTGCGAAACGGTGGGCATGGGCATGCAGCGGGCGTTTTTCTCGGAATCCGGCTCGGTGGCGGTAGAAGTTGCGCTTAAAATGGCGATTCAATATTGGCGCAACAGAGGCGAAACCAAGCGCACAAAATTCATTTGCTTCGGCCATGGCTATCACGGCGACACCCAAGGCGCGATGTCGGTTTCTGCCAAAAGCCATTTCAACGCGGCCTATGACACGTTGAGCCTGCGCAACTATACGCTCGACATCCCGCACGACGAATATAGCTTCGCGGAATTCACCGACACCATCGCCGCGATTCGTGGCTCCGTGGCGGGGCTGATTATCGAGCCTATGGTGCAGGCTGCGGGCGGGTTCCGTTTCTATTCCGCCGATATTCTTTCCGAAATTCGCCGTGTCTGCCGCGAGCATGATATTCTGTTTATTGCGGATGAAATCGCCACGGGCTTTGCGCGCACCGGCAGCATGTTCGCCTGTCAGGAAGCGGCGATTGAGCCCGACATTCTCTGCCTCGGCAAAGCGCTCACGGGCGGGCATATGCCGCTGGCTGCCACCTTGTGTAGCGCCAAAATATTCGATGCGTTCTTGGGCGAAGAATCCGAAAAAGCACTGATGCACGGCCCCACATTCATGGCGCACCCCATTGCCTGCGCTGCAGCCAATGCCTCGCTGGATGTGTTCGCGCGCGAGCCGCGCCTTGCGCAGGTGGAAGCGCTAGAAATGGCGCTGTGGGAGGGGTTGCGCCCCCTACGCACCAAAGCGAATGTGCAGGATGTGCGCGTGAAAGGGGCAATCGGCGTTATCGAATTCAAGCAAGGTAGCATCACGTCTGCCGATATTCGCCGCATGCGCAGCGAATGCGTTACCCACGGTGCGTGGCTACGCCCATTCGATCATGTGCTTTATGTGATGCCACCGCTGATGATTTCAGAAACCGACCTGAACGTGCTGCTGAACGCCATTCAGCAGATGCTGCGCGACTAGCGCTGGCTTGGCTGTGCGGCTGGCAGGTTGAATTTCTTCTGCAAATATTCGCTATACTGGCTTGCGGTCATTTCGTTGGCGACCACCTTCACCTGCGTGGGTTTTGCAGGCGTTAGGGTTTGTGCTGCCGTTTTTGCACGGGCGGCGTCGTTCGCGAATGCTTGTGCGGAAATGAAAATTGCGGCAGCCATCGCCACCAGCAGCATTGTGCTCTTGCTCATACTTGCCTCACCTGTGAACGACGCCAGCTTAAGCCGGTCTTTTCGTTTTATTAGAAAAACCTAGTCTTCAACTTCGATATTTTCTTCAACAAAGCTCATGCCAGCTTGGCCTTGCTGTTCCACGTACTGGCCAGCGAAGGACTCTTCGATTTCTTGTGCCGCAAGGGTGTAGCTTGCGTGATCTTCTTCGTCCTCAATACGGTCGCTCGGGTCGAAGCCCACTTTTTTCTGGAAGTTCGAAACGATCTCTTCGTGAACGAGTTTCACGTCGATCGTTTTGTCGGCGATTTCGCGCAGCGACACCACGGCGTCTTTGTCGTTATCGCGGTCGATCGTTAGTGGCATACCGGAGCTGATTTGCTTGGCGCGCTGTGCAGCCGTTACCACCAAATCAAAGCGGTTAGGAACGATAAGAATGCAATCTTCAACAGTAACGCGTGCCATGATAACTCCGACAATTTATTATAAAGGATGAGCGCTTCTAGAAGAATAGCTTCGGCTTGGCAAGTGTTTCCGTCTATTTTTCACTTGGCAAAGGGATTCGCGGTTGCTGTGGAGGCATTTTTTGATCAGGCAACGATTCGCAAAAGGATCTTCCATAATCATCAACCATCTCACACACCGTAGGAACCGGCACAGAAACACTCTCAAGAAATTCATTATTTTCTTCGCTGAGATAATCACCGATCACTTCGTTGGGATTCTGCTCCGTGGCCAAAACAGCCGCGAACATTAATCCGCTGTAAATAAGCATTTTTTTCATATATAACTCCTGTGGTTAAGAAATCATATAGAGCACCCAAATGGGCAACAACTTATTTCTAGCCAATCGCACTAAAATAACTTAGTAAATCTGCCTCATTATGACCAATTTACCGAACACAGCTCAATCCCCCAGCAAGAAACTCGCAAAACCGGACTGGATTCGTGTGAAAGCACCGCAATCCGAGGGGTATATGAGCACGCGCGAGCTGATGCGCAACAATAAGCTGAACACGGTGTGCGAAGAAGCCGCCTGCCCCAATATTGGCGAATGCTGGAGCAAAGGCCACGCCACGGTGATGATTCTGGGCTCCACCTGCACCCGCGCCTGTGCGTTTTGCAACATCGCCACCGGCGTGCCGGATAAGCTAGACCCGCACGAGCCGCATAATTTGGCGGAAGCTGTTGGCAAGCTTGGCCTGAAACATGTGGTCATCACCTCGGTGGACCGCGATGATTTGGACGATGGCGGCGCGGAGCATTTTGCCCAATGCATCGCCTATATCCGCACCACCTCGCCCGATACGACGGTGGAGGTGCTGACACCAGATTTCCTGCGCAAGGAACACGCCATCCCCGTGATTGCCAACGCGCGGCCGGATGTGTTCAACCACAATATTGAAACCGTGCCGAGCCTGTATAAGCGCATTCGCCCAGGGGCGCGTTATTTCAACTCACTGCATCTGCTAAAAAAAGTGAAAGAGCTGCAGCCCAGCGTCTTCACCAAATCCGGCATCATGGTGGGCTTAGGCGAAACGGACGAAGAAGTGCTGCAAGTGATGGATGATTTGCGCGCGGCGGAGGTGGATTTCATGACCATCGGCCAATATCTGCAACCCACGCCGAACCATGCCCCTGTGGACCGCTTCGTGACGCCAGAGCAGTTCGATTATTACCAGCGCGTGGCGTACACCAAAGGCTTCCTGATGGTTTCCGCATCACCCCTCACCCGCTCCAGCTATCACGCGGATGCCGACTTCGCCAAAATGCGCGACGCACGCAACGCCAAATTGGCCGAGGCCAATGCCTAACTATTCCGAAACCCGCATTTTGCCTTATTCGCCGAAGCAGCTGTTCGACCTTGTGCTGGATATCGAGCGCTACCCAGAATTTTTGCCATGGTGCCGTGCCGCGCGCATTGTCTCGCGCGAGGGGGAGAATTTTTTGGGTGAGCTGATGATCAGTTTTAATCACCTGACAGAGCGCTACACCTCCCGCGTGATGCCCGTTGCGCCTCAGGCGGGCGAAGGCAAAATCGAGGTGGCGTTGGTGCAAGGGCCGTTTAAATTTCTCAACAACCATTGGCGGTTTGTGCCGCATGCGGATGGCACGGAGCTGCATTTCGCGGTGGATTTCGAGTTTAAATCCAAACTACTGAATTCGTTGATGGGTGGTGTGTTCACCCGCGCGTCGGAGAAAATGGTGGGGGCGTTTCTTGCCCGCGCGGAAGCGCTTTACCGCTAAAGCCAGCGCCGCTGCCGCAAATAGGCCAGCGGCAGAATCGCCGCAATCAACATAATACCCAGCGCCAACGGATAGCCCCATTGCCAGCTGAGTTCCGGCATCAGTTTAAAGTTCATGCCATAAATCCCCGCAACCAGTGTGGGCGGCAGAAAAATAAGCGACGCAATGGAAAGAACGCGGAACACGCCGTTCTGCTGAATGCTTACCATGCCCAGCGTGGCATCCAGCAAGAAGTTCGCGCGGGCGGCAAGGTGGTTTCCGTGATCGCTCAACCCGCTCACATCGCTACGGATAGAGGTAAGCTGCAGCGCTTCTTCTGCAGCCATAAAAGCGGCATGGTGGCCTGCAAACGCAATTACTCGCGCAAAGGTCACCAAACTTTCGTGGATTTTCGCCGTGATATCGCCGCAGCGGCCAATCTGCTCCAGCACATGCTGGTAGTTGGTTTCAGGCGAACGGTCGCGCGGCTCGCGGTGACGAAAAATATCACGGGTGATGCGGTCAATCTCGCGGTCCATACGTTCGAGAATATCGGCTTTGCGGTTCACCACCGCCTCCAGCAGTGCCAAAAAAATCGTGGCAGGCATAATCCGCTTCGGGGGCGCTTTTACAAATTGCGCGGAAAAACGGCGGAACGACGTCGTATCCAGATAGCGCACCGTCACTAAGCATTTATGGGCAACGATGAAGGTCACCGCATGGGTTTCCGGCGCGCCACTATCCACCCGCGTCAGCATGGTTGCGGTCATGAAGAGCGCGTCCGATTCCTCATACAACCGGTTCGACACTTCGATTTCATTCATTTCTTCACGCGTGGGGATTGCCATACCGAGGAATGCTTCCACCGTGCGCTCTTCCTCGCGCGTTGGCTCCAGCAGGTCGATCCACACGGTGTTGGGGGTAATTTCCTGACCCGCCACCCATGGCTGCGCGATAATTTGGTGATTCTGTTCCGTGTAAAGCTGCATCGATCCCTCGCCTGAACGCCCTAGTGCTAACACTGTGTCTGCGCGCTGTCACTTGTGTTCTTGGGTACTGGCTGCTACGCATGCCGCATGCAACATACACAGATCCAAGCTGCGCCTCATCACCGTCATTGGCTCACGCAAGTGCGACGCACGTTGCTTGCCGCAGGCGCGATGATTCTGTTCTCGCTGTTGATTGGCATTCTAGGCTACCACTATATCGGCGATTTGCCGTGGATCGATGCGCTGCTGGAAGCGGCGATGATTCTGGGCGGCGAAGGCCCCATCGCGCCGATGGATAACAATGCGGTGAAGCTATTTGCCTCTGCCTATGCGCTGTACAGCGGCCTTGTGCTACTCACGACGACGGGCGTGCTGCTGGCGCCGTGGCTGCATCAGATTTTATACCGCACGCATCGCGAAGCGCGGCGCGATGCACATGCCGAAGAGAACAAGCAGCTCTAGCGCTGCTTTGGCACCAGCAAGGTTTGCGGGCGGCGGCTGCGCGCTGTTCCAAACAACGAGAATGTGCGGTTCACATAGTTCGTCACGCCCTTGATGCTGTTCATATATTCCTGCAACTGTGGCGTTTTCTCTGCTTCCACCATCCGAATTTTACGGTTGGGGTCCATTGTCTCGAACGAGGCGTAGAACCATGGGTCGCCACGCTTCACGATCAGATCTTTGCTGGTGTCGTACCATTCGAACGCCCAGACAAGGCCGCGCGGCCACACATCAATCGGGAAGCGCCCGCCGATAATCATCCCCGGCCATGGGGTGGGGTTGTAGTGGTAGAATGGCGGAAGCTGGTTGATGAACACCGTTTCGTCAGAGAGGAAGACATACGGCGTCATGAACTGAAGGATGGGGCGGTTAGGGTCGCGCCACTCGCGCTTATTCACGATAATGAACATCTGGTTGAGATGCTTGGGGCGGATGCTCGACTGTTCGCCTGCAAGGTTTATCAGCGCAGGTTCATCGCCGTTGGGTTTATAGCGCAGGGCAATATCGAATGGGCATGGCACTTCAAAAATCCGCGCTTCGTGATCCACCACCGCAGGGCAAACCGAGACCCCTTTGGGGTGCATCGTGCGGCCAGTGGGGCGCGTTAGTTTGCGCGGGGCTTCCCAAATCACGCCGCCTTTTTCCAAATCCAGCAGCCACCCCACATCCGCCACGCGGCTGGGGTTGGATTCCTCGGATTTCTTGCAGAACGAAAACATGGGGCACCCTTTCTCGGTATATCCCTCCCGCCTAGCGCAAATGGCCGGCTACTTCAATCGCCAGCGCCCAAAGTCAGCCGTTTGCGGCGTATATTTCATTCGCCGCGCGTTTTATGTGTTGAAACGGTTGCAGTGGCGCGCCGAATCGATTCTTATCATGGCTTCAGGGAGAGATTTATGACCAACGACACCCCAAGCTGCGCATTAACGCCAGAGCAGTACCGCGTGCTGCGCGAAGAAGGCACCGAACGCGCATTCAGCAGCCCCTTACTAACCATCAAGGAAGACGGCGATTATCTCTGCGCGGGGTGTGAGGCGCCGCTCTTTCCCTCCACCACCAAATTCGATAGCGGCACGGGCTGGCCAAGTTTTTACGATGCTTACCCGAATGCGCTGGCCACCAAAACGGATTACCATATTGGCGTGGCGCGCACGGAATATCACTGCGCGCGCTGCGGCGGCCACCAAGGCCATGTATTCGAGGATGGCCCCACGCCCACCGGCCTTCGCTATTGCAACAACGGGCTGGCACTCACCTTCCGCCCCAAGGCCTGATGCACGTTCACCACACTTGTGCATAACTGCTATTAAATAACCGTTTTTGTTGATATTTTTTATTAAGAGACTTGGCTGAAATCCCTGAACGGTGGTATACGTTATCTTCTCAATTTCTTGTTTTTCTTGGAGTGGCGCGGCATGCGCGTACAGGTCGTACGACAGTCAAAATCGGCTAGCAGGCTTATTAAGCCGCTGGTGGTGATGTCGATGGCCTTTTATTTGGGCTACCATGCGCTGCATGGGGAGCGCGGCCTCTATGCCCTGATGCGCGAAAAACGCGAGCTGACCAAACTTGAAACCGAACTCAAAGAAACCACCCTCGCCCGCGAAAAAATGGAACTGCGCGTTAGCCATTTGCGCGATAATTCGCTCGACCGCGACCTGCTGGACGAACAAATGCGCCGCATGATGGGCGTCATGAAACAGGGTGAAGTGGTTATTCTGGGTGATTCCGATAAGAAAAGCTAACCGCTTTAGCGCTTTTTTATTGCGCGTCTTTAATCAGCCCAACTTCTTTGTAATAGCGCATCGCGCCTGAATGAATCGGCGCAATCAGGCCGCTACTCACCATTTTGTCGCGCTCCAGTGTGGAGAATACAAAATGCAGCGTTTTGAAGCTGTCGAAATTATCGAACACTGCTTTGGTGAGCTGATACACGGTTTCGTCATCCATCGCCGCGGTGGTGACTAGGGTCGCTTTCACGCCAAAGGTTGGAATGTTCTGCGCGTTGCCCTGATACATTCCCCCCGGAATGGCGCTGCGCGAATAATACGGGTTTTTGGCAATCAGCGCGTCCACTTCGCGGCCATCCACCGGAATGAGCTTCGCGCCGCAATTGCTGGTGATTTCCTGAACCAACCCGTTGGGGTGCCCCATAGCAATCACCATCGCGTCAATCTCGCCGCTACAAAGCTCTTTTGCCGCGCGGGCTAATTTATATTCGCTGGCTTTCGCAAAATAGCCGCCCTTAACGCCCGTACCGCTCAGCAACTCGGAAAGCATGTTACGCATGCCCGAGCCTTCGTCGCCAATATTCACGCGCTTGCCCTTCAGGCCTGCAAAATTTTTGATGCCCGTATTTTTTCCAACGGCCACCGTGAACATTTCGCTATGGAGCGAAAACACCGAGCGCATGTCGGCGAACGGCCCTTGATCGCGGTATACGTCTTGCCCGTTATAGGCCTTGTATTGCCAGTCGGACTGGGCAATCGCGAAGCTTAGTTCGCCATCGCGCAGGCCTTGCAAATTATTCATCGAACCTGCGGTGGATTCCGCGAAGCAGCGAATGCCATGGTCTTTGCGCGCACGGTTCATGAGGCGGCAAATCGCGCCACCAGCAGGGTAATATACCCCAATCACCGAGCCCGTTCCCAGCGTAATAATCTTCTCCTGCGCCAGCAGCTCTGGGGCAAAAAGCGTGGGAAGAATAAAGGCAAGTGCGGCAAAAAACCGTTTCATACGCGGCTCACTCCTAGTGAAGGCGATTCATGTACTCAGTCCAGAAACGTTCCAAGTTGTGCATGGCTTTGTTGGTGTCCACAAGGAACGCCAACCCAGGGCTGCGCTTGTCCAGATCGTTCACGTTGCGCTCGATCAGCGCGTCCATTTTCTGAACCAACTCCAAGCCCTTTTCCGACAGTTTTACGCGGGTGGAGCGTTTGTCGTGCGGCGCTTTTTCCTGCACCAGATACCCCGTGCCCACCAAGTGCTTCACGTTATACGACACGTTGGTGCCGAGATAGTAGCCACGGTTAATCAGCTCGCCCACGGTTAGTTGGTCGGCGCCGATATTGTAGAGAATCAGGGTTTGAACGTTGTTGATGTCCTCAACCTTCAGGCGGTCGAGCTCGCTTTTCACTACGTCCAGAAACCGACGGTGCAGGCGCTCAATCAGCAGGATGCTTTCGAGATAGATTTGTTTCACGTGGACTCCTCCAGTTATCCTTTAACTACCGCTGATTAGCAGCCCATAAAGGCCAAATGTCAAGAGCGGTTGGTAAATTAGTCCCAATCTTTCATTACAATTGCGCATCCATGCCATTATGGCAGCAGCGCCGCGTCTGAGGTCAGCTGAACCGTTACCGTGGTGCCCACATCTGGCGTGCTTTCGATTTTAATTTTGCCGTGGTGCAGCTCCACCAAGCGTTTCGTCAAGGGCAAGCCCAGCCCTGCCCCTTCATATTTGCGGTTCAGCCCCATGTCCGACTGGTTAAACGCCGAGAAGGATTTGCTGATTTCCGCCGGCGTCATTCCGATGCCTTTGTCTTCTACCTGAAGGGTAAAATAATGGATGCCGTTCTTTCCGGGTTCCGCGCGCACCCGCACATATACTTCGCCGCCTTCGTTGCTAAACTTAATCGCGTTGGACAGCAGGTTTAGCAGAATCTGGATAAGCCGCACACGGTCGGCGTATATTTTTGGCAGTTTTTCTGGCACGTCCGTATAAATATCGATTTTACGTTCATGCGCCTGACCGGCCACAATGTTCAGCGCTTTCTCGATGATTTTACCGATATTCAGCGCCTCGATGGTAATTTTCAGCGTGCCGCTTTCCGCTTTGGTGATGTCCAGAATATCGTTGATCACATCCAGCAAATGCTTGCCGGAATCGTGAATATCGCGCGAGTATTCCTTATATTTTGCATTGCCCAACGGCCCAAATTGTTCGGAGGCCAGCATGGTCGAAAAGCCCAGAATCGCATTCAGCGGGGTGCGCAATTCGTGGCTCACATTCGCCAAGAATTGTGATTTTGCCTGACTGGCCGCCACCGCAGCGATACGGGATTTTTCCAGCTCTTCGCTTTTGCGGGTCAGGCGCGTGTTGCGGTCTTCAATTTCGTGCAGCATGGCGTTGAACGAATCCGTCAACGATTCAATTTCGCGCGGCACCACGGATAATGGCCCCGCCACCACGCGCAGCGAATAATCTTTATACAGTGTTACCCGTTGCGCCGTGCTGGCAATTTGCTGAATGGGTTTGAGTAACGTGCGCTCGAAGCGCATGCCCAGCATCCAACATAATGCACCCAGCAGTAGGCTGAGGAAAATTGCAATCACCAGCCAGCGCAGAATGTAACGCAACGGCGACGGCGCGAGGGCAATCAGCACCACTTCGCCTGTGGCGGTTGGCAAAATCTCGCTCGAGAGCGGGGTACGTGCCACAACATAGCCGCCCGTGAGCGCCTTCAGTGATTTGGGTTCGCAGGAAATGGGAGAACCTGCCGTGCGGTCATATGCATTGCCTTGCACAGCCACACGCACCGCGCCATTCGTGCCCAAAATACAGGCGAGCGAGAGCGTGGGGTTCACCGTGCTGTGCTCCAGCGTATGCTTGAGCGCCATGTTGCTGGTTTCAGGCTGGGCAAGCAGCATATCCGCCATCATATTGGCTTGGGTTTGCAGTTCGCGGGTGGCAGTGCGTTTGCCTTCCACCATCGAGACGGTGCTGAGGCCTGCGGTTAACAACAGCGTAAACACTGCGCAAAGCAGCAGCACATGGTTACGGTATAGCTGTTGAATCGAAAAGGTCATGGCTCTTTGCTATACGATAGAAATTTTGAAATCGCCAGAACGCATTGCAGCCCTGTTTATAGAGTTCGCTGTTGGTAAAGTTCTGTTACAAATTATATCAATTGCCGCCGCCGCGCGCGCATGCTACCCGCCACATGAACAACCTTTATTCAGGCAATTACTATGTGTGGCATTATTGGAGTTATTGGCAATCGTCCGGCGGCGGAATTGGCGCTGGATGCACTCAAACGTCTGGAATATCGCGGCTATGATTCCGCAGGTATCGCGACCTTGGTTAATGGCGCGATCGACCGTCGCCGCGCGCAAGGCAAGCTGGCGCAGCTTGCGGCGCTGCTGAACGAACAGCCGCTTGGCGGCACGCTGGCCATTGGCCACACACGCTGGGCCACGCATGGCCTACCCACCCAAGACAATGCCCACCCGCATGCCACCAGCAAAGTGGCCGTGGTGCATAACGGCATTATCGAGAATTTTCAGGCATTGCGCGCGGAATTAGAAGCCGCTGGCCACCAGTTCACCAGCCAGACCGACACCGAAGTGGTGCCCCAGCTCATCACCTTTTATCTGGCGCAAGGTAAGTCCCCGCGCGAGGCGCTTTCTGCCACACTGAAACGGCTGGAGGGTGCGTTTGCCCTCGGCATTATTTTCGCGGATGCGCCGGATGCTATGTATGCGGCGCGCTTGGGTTCGCCCCTTGCGATTGGCTTGGGTGACGGCGAAAACTATCTGGGTTCGGATGCGGTCGCCCTCGCCCCGCTTACCAATAAAATCTGCTACCTGCACGAAGGCGATTGGGCAGAAATTCGCCGCGACAGCGTGACCATTTTCGACAAGACCGACGCGGTGGTGGAGCGCCCTTACAAAATCTCCACCGTCACGGGGGCGACGACGGAAAAAGGCGGCTATCGCCACTATATGCAAAAAGAGATTTACGAGCAGCCTTCGGTCGTTGGCCAAACGCTGAACGTGTATTACAACCCCACCAGTGCGCGCGTTTCGCTGCCCACATTGCCTTTCTCGCTGGCGGATATTTCGCACATCACCATCGTTGCGTGCGGCACGTCGTATTACGCCGGCCTCACCGCGCGTTACTGGATCGAGGCGCTGGCCAAAACCTCCGTGGATATCGACGTTGCGTCCGAGTTCCGTTACCGCGAACCGATTATGCAAAAGGGCGGCTTAACCATCGTCATTTCGCAATCGGGCGAAACGGCGGATACGCTCGCCGCACTGCGTTATGCAAAGGCGCAAGGCTCACACACCTTGGCCATCGTCAACGCACCGGAATCCAGCATGTCGCACGAGGCGGAAGCCACGCTCTACACCCATGCGGGGCCTGAAATTGGGGTTGCCTCCACCAAGGCATTCACCACGCAGCTCACCGTGCTCGCTTGCTTCACCCTTGCCTTGGCAGAAGCGCGCAACGCCGTTCAACCCGCCGAAATGGCGCGCCTTACCCATGCGCTGGCGGAAGTGCCTTCCCGCATCGCCGAGGTGCTGCACCATGCGGATGCACTCGAGAAACTGGCCGCCACCGTTCAAAACGCCAAGGATATGCTCTATATCGGCCGCGGCACCAGCTTCGCCATCGCGCATGAGGCGGCGCTTAAGATGAAGGAAATTTCCTACATCCACGCCGAAGCCTATGCGGCGGGCGAAATGAAACACGGCCCCATCGCACTGATCGATGAATCGGTGCCGATTGTTGCGATTGCGCCAAAAGACCATTTGTTCGAAAAAACCGCTTCCAACATTCAGGAAGCCGCGGCACGTGGCGGGAAAATCATTCTATTCTCGGATGCGGAAGGCATCGCCGCGATGGGCGATATTTTAAGCGCATCCTTCACCATGCCCACCGTGCACCCATGGGTGACGCCGATTCTGTATGCTGTGCCATCGCAATTACTGGCCTACCACACTGCCGTGCTAAAAGGCACGGATGTGGATCAGCCACGCAATTTGGCGAAATCGGTTACGGTAGAATAAGCGGCAAGGTTAGCGCGCCTGCGGCATAAACAATCACCCGCGCTTGCTTGGGCACCAGCAGTTTCAGCACGTAAATCGGGGCGATGAAGTACCATAACGGCAGCGGCAGCAGCGCACCCATCAGCACGAACCACCAAATCCACGGTTTCTCGAACGGTGATTGTGTGTTGCCCGCCACGCGGTAGAGCGCGAGCACCAACACCAACATCACCACGCTGCTTTGGATGGTGCTGTAAATCGTATGTTCCGCCAAAGTGCGTGCCACCAAAATGGCTGCCCATGCATAACTATAGATGCTGGAAGAAATCCACCCCTGCTGCCAGTGAATCGCGGCCAGAATGACCACGAACACGCCATAAATCGCATAGAGCAAAAACTGCTCCGAGATGCCAAAATGCAAGAAATACGCAACAAACAGCGCGCCGCACACCAACTCAATTACCGTATAGATGCTGGGAATAACGCCCGCGCAATAGCGGCATTTTCCGCGCGTGCGCAGCCACGAGAGAATGGGAAATAAATCGATTGGTTTCAAATCGGCATTGCAGTGGCCACAGAACGGGTGGCGCTCAAACGGGGTTTGCCCACGCGGCAACCGATACACCACCGAGCATGCATAATTGCCCACGGCGGGCCCAAGCACCAGCATCCAAATCAGGCCAATCAGGGTGGTTTGATGTGCGATGAGCCACGCCAAGGCTAGTTCATCACAGTCGATTTCGGGTTAATCACACTATCGAGGTAGCGGCCTTGGAACAGCGAAAGCCCCATTGCTTGGCCGAACTCCACCGCTTTTTGGTTGTCGCAGCGCGCAAGAATCACGCGGTTATTGCCGCATTGGCGGATGGCCGCTTCCAGCTTGCGGTTGTTTTCGGAATTCACGTCCTGCTCGCTATCCGCGTTCCACAGCAGCTTAATCAAATCAAAGCCAAGGCGCTGGCGGTCGATCTGCGGGAAGCTCAGTTCCGTCACACCGTCCAGACACACGCGGTATCCCATTTTTTGTGCCGTATCTTTGGCCAGCAGGAACGCCGCCATATCCGCAAACACATCCGCAATCTGAAGCTCCACCACAATCGATACGCGGTTGCTGGGTTTAATCATCGCGTCGAATTCGGCAAACTGCGGCGAAAGAATCGTCGCGACGTTCAGGTTCAGGCTGATGGGGTTTGCAAGGTAATGCGTAGGATTACGCTGAATCAGCCCCAACATGCGCTGATCCAGCACCTGCGTGAGGTATTTGAACAGCCAGCGGTTCGAGAGCAAATCCACCTCCACGCCCATGCTTTGGCGCAGGTGGTTGATGTTGATATACATCTCGTCGAACACGGTGCGGATGCTGGTTTGCGGAATGGCCGCACAGACTGGCTGGCGGCGAATGGTGGGGGAAATATCAATCCCGCCCAAATCATGTTCGATGGTGGCGAGATTGCTCGCCGTAAACAGCCGCATCTCTTTATACGGATAGGGCTTGAACTGTTTTACTTCTTCGGGCTTTGCAACTTTTGCCGGTGCAAATGTTTGTGCCGATGCACGGCTGTTGCGCAACCGAAGCGACATACGGTATTTGCAGATTTCCATGAAGTCCGACCACTGGGTCGTAATGTCGTAGAGCGTCGAGAATTCGGGGTTTTCATCACCTTCCGCGGTGTATGCCAGCGGATCATCCATGAACAAGTAGCGCAGCTGGAAAATCATTTTATCCATCAGCGCTTTGGGGAAGTTGCGAACCACCACATAAATCGTCGTGTCTTCACACAGATAAATCGCTCCGTCGTGGTCGCCCAACAGGTCGTTCATCAGGTTGGTGGCGATTTTGACTTGGTATTCACTACGGTAATGTTCCAGCAACCGCGAGAACGAAAGGCACAGCGCCTGCCAGCCATCACGGCCATCCTCAATCAGATTCAGCAGCTCAATCAGTCGGGCTTCTGCCTCTCTGGTGACTATGCGCATGCGTGCCTGTCTTTCCTGTGTAACACCTTAGCGACGACGTTTTCTTGGCGTATCGTCATCGTCCTCATCGTCGTCTTCATCGTCGTCGCTATCGTCGTCTTCGTCCTCGTCTTCTTCATCGTCCATGTGATCTTCAAGGTCATCGACCAGCTTTTCGCCGCCCACCATTTCCGAGAACATTTCGTCGTTCGCGTCGTCCGAGTTCGGATCCGAATCATCGTCTTCGTCCTCGTGTTCTTCCACTTCCTCCAGCGAGGTCAGCTCTACGCTTTCATCATCCAGCGGCTCCAGATCCATCGCATCGTCGCCATCCTCAACATCCGGCAGGCCAACATCTTCATCCAGATCATCGCTCACCAGTTTGCGCACTGGTTTCACGGGGGCTTTCACTTCTTTTTTCACTTTGGCGTCGGGTTTTTTCTTGGCGCCGTCCTTCCAAGTGTGGCTGCATTTAGGGCATTTGATAGGATCAACCGCACCAAAATCATAGAATTTGGCGTCACACTTCGGGCAAATGCGCTTGGTGCCTAAGTTGGGGGACGTCATGCTACCTCCGAAAAAACCTTATTCTGACTGGCCTTGCTCCCCGCGTAAACATCCGCTAGGAGAGACCCATCTCATTACCTAACGTATGTTTATTCGAAAACGCAATAGCGCTGATGCATTCTTCCAACGATATTCTCAAACCTGTGACAAGCAGGCAATCGAAACCGCTCACAGGAAATATCACTGTCGCGGGCGATAAGTCGATTTCGCACCGCGCCTTGATGCTAGCCAGCCAAGCGCTCGGCACCACTACCATTCATGGATTGCTGGAGGGCGAAGACGTGCTACGCACCGCCGAGGCACTGCGCGCCTGCGGTGTGCCCATCACGCGTGATGCGGATGGGGTGTGGACGGTGAAGGGTCTCGGCATCGGCGGTTTGCATGCGCCAAGCCAAACGCTGGACATGGGCAATGCCGGCACCGCCGCGCGGCTGCTGATGGGGCTGCTCTCCACCTATCCTTACGACATTCAATTCACAGGCGACGATAGCTTACAGAAACGCCCGATGATGCGGGTCATTACTCCGCTGACACAGATGGGCGCCCAGTTCGAAACGCGTGAAGGTGGCCGACTGCCTCTCACCATGAAAGGTACCGAGCTCTCCATTCCCATCCGTTATGAGTTGCCGGTCGCTTCCGCACAGGTGAAATCTGCGGTGATGCTGGCGGGACTGAACAGCGTTGGCACCACCATCGTCATCGAAAAAGAACCCACCCGCGATCATACCGAGCGCATGCTTCGCTTCTTCGGCGTGGAGGTTACGGTCGATACGAACCACGAGACACATGAAATCACCATTCGGGTGAATGGCCAGCCGAATCAAACCTATGCGGACAGAAGCTTCACCGTTCCGGCCGACCCCTCCTCCGCTGCGTTCCCCCTTGTGGCTGCACCGCTGGTGCCAAATTCGAGCGTAACCATTACCAATGTTTGCCTCAACCCCCTGCGCACCGGTTTGCTGGATGCACTACGCGCCATGGGAGCGGACATCACCATCAGCAATCCGCGCGAGGTGGGCGGCGAGCCAGTAGGCGACATCACCGCCAGTTACAGCGCGCTACATGGCACCGAGGTGCCCGCCCATGTTGCCCCTTCGATGATCGACGAATACCCTATCCTTGCCATTGCGGCTGCGTGTGCGAAGGGAAAAACCATCATGCGCGGCCTGTCGGAATTGCGCGTGAAGGAGAGCGACCGCCTTGCTGCCATCATCGCAGGCCTCGTCGCTAATGGCGTGCATGCCTATGCCGAGGGGGATGATTTGATTGTGGAAGGAGGTGGCGAAGCACCCCTTGGCGGCGGCACCGTCACCACCCATTTCGATCATCGCATCGCGATGAGTTTTTACGTGCTTGGCCTCGTGGCCCAACAACCCGTGACGGTGGACGACACCCGCGCCATCGCCACCAGCTTCCCCAATTTTATGGATTTAATGCACAGCCTAGGAGCGCCCAATGAACAGTAAAATAAATGCCTCCAAGCGCAGCTTGGTCATTGCGGTGGACGGCCCCGCGGCTTCGGGCAAGGGCACGTTGGCCAAGCGGATTGCGCAGCATTACCGCCTACCGCATCTGGATACTGGCCTACTGTACCGCGCGGTGGGGTTCAAGCTGGTGATGGCGCGCAAACATGCCGCACGCGATTCCGACCAGTCCATCGCCATTCATGCCGCGCAGAATCTCAGCGTGACCGACCTTGCTAATAACGACCTCGGCAGCGAGGAAATCGGCCAAGCGGCGTCCATCGTTTCCGCCTTCCCCGAGGTGCGCGATGCCTTGCTGGATTATCAATACAGCTTCGCCGCGCAAGAAGGTGGCGCGGTGTTGGACGGGCGCGATATCGGCACCGTTATCTGTCCGGATGCGGATGTAAAACTCTACGTCACCGCGAGCGACGAAGTGCGCGCCCAGCGCCGCTTCCTGCAGCAACAAAAGCTGGATGCCAACGCGAGCTACGACGCAATCCTCGCCGCCATCCGCACCCGCGACACGCGCGACAGCACCCGCGATACCGCGCCACTCGCCATCGCGGAAGACGCTGTCGTCCTCGACACCAGCACCCTGACCATCGAAGAAGTCTTCGCCACGGCCCTAAAAATCATCGACCGCTAACAATAAAAAAAATCCATCCCTTTTGAGGGGGATGGATTTTGAACCCAAGGCCTAGTTAGCCGGATAAAAAACCGTTTTCATAAGTTTGATTGTTAAAGCGGCGGCATAGAACACCAACGCGATAACCAAAACTATGCTTAGTTCTTTAAAACCAAGAAATATCCAAGAAATTACTAGGCTGCTTAAAATGTAAAATACTGCCCATAGAGTGTTATGAAAGAACCTATTTTTTAACCATCTCAACAATGGATCCACATCAGGATACCCGTTTGGAGTGTCAAAAAATTCAGCTCTATCTTGCTCCAAGATTCGCTTATCACATTCATCTGCTAACTTTATTTTACGTTGCGCACGCAACAATAAAACAAAGTTAATCACAACCCAATACACTAGGCTTATGCCACCAAATATTGGACTGTTACCAAGTAATTTCCAGACTGCGTAGACAGTGCAAATTGCACTGAACCATGCAAGTGGATTCAATAATTTTAGTATCTTTTCAGATACTGTTGTTTTTTGACTCATTTTACATAAAATTTACTCTCCCCCGAAGGTTCGAAAGTTAAACAATAAGACTTTTGTTTAGGTTGCCCTTCACCATCCATCGCCTCAGAGGTGAATGATGGTAAAAGACTATCCAAAAACAGTTCACTTTACCCCATTCACCCCCCGCCCGTGCGTGAAGATTTGATGACAATTCAGGATTGTCACAAAAGCTTCACTGTACTTGCATCTGGGATATATTTAATCTCGGAACTGTTATGAGTTATTTTGGAAAAATCGTAAAAAATACGTTGTTGATGGGAAGCGTTGGGGTGCTGCTCGCGCTGGCTGCGCCTGCGCTTGTGTCCATCGCCACGGGCATTGGCTTAAGCCAAGCGCTGGGGGCTGGCATACTGGCCGCCACCGGAACTGCCACCAGCGCCATTTGGACGGGCGTTTATTTCGGTGCGTTTGGCGGCATAAGCGCCGCGATTGAACCCGCCATCAGCCGCCTGTTTGGCGGAACAGCCACCCAACCTGAATCTGTTTCACATACGGCTAGCTATAACGCCCCCAGCCACGGCCATATGCTCAGCGCGGATATCGGCATGGAATCTAAATTCCAGAACATGATTGGCCCAGAACGCGCTAATGACCTGTCATTCCAAGAGAAATTAGCCGCATCGCGCACCGATTCCGCAAGCCCAACGCTGCATTAAGCTGCGCGTTTTGCTCCCCCGCCCCGATTTTTGAGCCTCAGATCAGCCAAAAAGGCTTGATTTTTCTTATTTCAAGCGTATGACACCCACTCCCTCGCGCAGGTGTGCGGGGGCGTTTGGGGGCGTGATGCCGTCAAATGTTATTCAACCTCTAACCAATTCCCCATTTATTGGGTTATTTAGGAAACTATTTCATGGCACACTCTGCAACCGTCCGTAAGGAAGACTTCAAGGACCAGAATTTCACCACCGGCGAAAGCTTCGCCGACCTTTTTGAAAACAGCGCCGCAGGCAAACTGTCTGAAGGCAGCGTGGTAAAAGGCACCATCGTTGGCATCGAGAAAGACCTCGCCATCATCGACGTGGGTCTCAAATCCGAAGGCCGCATTCCCTTGAAAGAATTCTCTGTTGGCGGCGCCGCTGCTGAAGTGCGCGTGGGCGATGTGTTCGATATCTATATCGAGCGTATCGAAGACCGTCATGGCGAAGCACAACTGAGCCGTGAGAAAGCCCTGCGCGAAGAAGCATGGGTGAAACTGGAAGAAATCCACAACAGCCAAACCAAAATCGAAGGCGTGATCTTCGGTCGCGTAAAAGGCGGCTTCACCGTGGACATCAAAGGCGCTGTGGCGTTCCTGCCTGGCAGCCAAGTGGACATCCGCCCCATCAAGGACGTGACCCCACTGATGAACGTGCCACAACCATTCCTCATCCTGAAGATGGACCGCAAGCGCGGCAACATCGTGGTTTCGCGCCGCGCCATCATGGAAGAGAGCCGTGCAGAAGCACGTGGCATGCTGCTCGATAAAATCGCAGAAGGCCAAATCCTCGACGGTATCGTGAAGAACATCACCGACTACGGTGCGTTCATCGATATGGGCGGCGTAGACGGCCTGCTGCACGTGACCGACATCTCGTGGAAGCGTATCAATCACCCATCCGAAGTGTTTGCAATCGGCGACGCAGTACGCGTGATCGTGACCAAGTTCGATGGCGAGAGCAAGCGCATCAGCCTCGGCATGAAGCAGCTCGACAGCAACCCATGGGAAGGCGTTGCGCATAAATTCACCCCAGGTGCACGCCTGAAGGGTAAAATCACCAACATCACCGACTACGGTGCATTCGTTGAGCTAGAAAGCGGCATCGAAGGCCTCGTACACGTATCGGAAATGAGCTGGACGAAGAAGAACGTTCACCCATCCAAACTGGTGCAAACCGGTCAGGAAGTAGACGTTCAGGTGATCGACGTGGATGCAACGAAACACCGCATCAGCCTCGGCATGAAGCAGTGCATCGACAACCCGTGGAACAACTTCGCTGCGAACTCGCACGAAGGTGACATCATCGAAGGTGAAGTGCGCAACATCACGGACTTCGGTCTGTTCGTTGGCCTCGCTGGCGAGATCGACGGTCTGGTGCACCACAGCGACATCAGCTGGGATCAACCCGGTGAAGAAGCCATCAAAGCCTACAAAAAAGGCGACAAAGTTCAGGCCCGCATTCTGGTCATCGACATTGAGAAAGAGCGCATTTCGCTCGGTATCAAACAACTGACCGAGAACCCTGCTGGCGACACCCTCGCTGCCTACAAGAAAAACGACGTAGTAACCTGTAAGGTTGTTGCCGTTGAGAAAGATGGCATCGAAGTGGAACTCGCAGAAGGCGTGAAGTCCTACATCAAGAAATCGGAACTGTCGCGCGAGCGTCAGGACCAGCGTCCTGAGCGCTTCGCCGTGGGTGACCGCGTCGACGCGAAAGTCGCAACCGTTGATAAGAAAACGATGAAAGTTACCGTTTCCATCAAGCTGCTTGAGCAAGACGAGCACAAGCGCGCGGTGGACGAGTACGGTTCGTCGGATTCGGGCGCAAGCTTGGGCGATATTCTGGGTGCAGCAATTCAAGAAGCTGGCACCAAGAAGAAGCCTGCTGCGAAGAAAAAAGCAGACGAAGACGCTGCTTAATTTCGAATCGCTTTGTTAATAGGAAGAGCCCCGTCGTTTGGCGGGGCTCTTTTTTTATGCGTCTTCTTGTCAATCCCGCGCGCGGGGGCTATGTCTGCCAGCAACCAAGGAGCCACCATGCAGCACACCAGCGATTTACTCATCGACCGCAAACGCCTCAAAGCACAGCTCACCAGTTGGCGTGCACTGGCGCTGCTCGCCGTATTCGGCAGCATTGCTTTTGTGTTCAGCAACCAAAGCGGCCGCGGCATCACCAATCCCCGCGCGGATTACATTGCCGAAATCACCATCGAAGGGGTGATGGTGGATGACCCAAAACGCGACGAACTAATGAAACAAATCCGCGACGACACCCACGCAAAAGCCCTGCTGGTGCGCATGGATTCCCCCGGTGGCACCACCGTTGGTGGCGAAGAAATCTACCTTCAACTACGCGCCATTGCGAAAAAGAAACCCGTCGTGGGTGTCATGCACACGCTGTGCGCCTCGGCGTGCTATATGGCTTCGCTTGGCACGGATTATGTGGTGGCGCGCGAGAGCACCCTCACTGGCTCCATTGGCGTGTTGCTGCAAAGTGTGGAAGTCAGCCGCTTGGCGGATAAACTGGGCATCACCCCCATCACCGTTAAATCCGGCGCGTACAAAGACTCCCCAAGCCTTGGCGAGCCACTCAACGCCGACCAGCGCGCCGTGTTGAACGAACTGATCACCGACTCCTACGACCGTTTTGCGAACATGATTGTTGATCGCCGAAAAATGAGCAACGAACAGGTGCGCAGCCTTGCGGATGGTCGCGTTTACACCGGCAATCAGGCCTTCAAGCACAAGCTCATCGATGGTTTGGGGGGCGATGAAGAAGCGCTGGCGTGGCTCGAGAAAACCCACAAAATTAACCCCGACCTAGAGCGCCGAAGCCTTGAGCCCGAGGTGGAATACGACAATCTGCTCGATGAGCTGAGCCAAACCGCCAGAATAAAAATATTCGGCCAGTCTGCCATTGGGCTTGACGGGCTGGTTAGCATCTGGCATCCTTCGGGCTTGTAAAACCACAGAAAAATGGTGTGCGCGTATGACAAAGTCCGAACTCATCCAACGACTGACCAAACGCTACTCTCATCTCTATCAGCGCGATATTGAAGTGCTGGTGAACACGATGTTCGACGAAATTTCCAAAGCACTCGCTGCTGGAAACCGCGTGGAACTGCGTGGCTTTGGCGCCTTCTCGGTGCGCAAGCGCGAAGCACGCGCCGCCCGCAACCCAAAGAACGGCGCAATGGTGGATGTTGGCCAGCGCCACGCCATTTATTTCCGCACCGGCAAAGAACTGCGCGAGCGCATCATCAACGTTATTCCGAAGGAATAGTTGGATGGGGGCCAGCCCCCACACCCCCTGCGCGTGCGCGGCGGCTCGCCATGGAAGGCTACGCACCCCAGAGAAGCCATGACCATCAAAATCAAAAACTGCGGCCTTAAAACTCCTAAGGCGATTGCTTGCTCGGTGATCAGTGGCGCATCATTCATTGGGTTTGTGCATCACGCCTCTTCGCCGCGCCACCTCGCGCCTAGCGAGATTTCCGCATTATACCCCCATGTGCCGAAGGAAGTTTCCAAAGTGCTGGTGTTGGTAGACCCAACGGATGCGCTACTGGACAGCCTCCCCGCCCCCGATTTCTGGCAAATCCACGGGGTGAGCGACCCGAAGCGCATCGCCGCCATTCATCAACGCACACGCATTCCCGTTATCAGCGGCATGCGTGTGCGTAGTGTGGAGGATATCGCCCTTGCAAAGGCGCTGGATGCCGTGAGCATTCACCTCCTGTTCGACGCCTATCACGAACAGGAAATGGGCGGCAGCGGCCTTACCTTTGACTGGTCGCTCCTCAGCAGCTTCACCCCCACACGCCCGTGGTTCCTCGCAGGCGGCCTTACCGCCCAGAACGTGACCGAGGCCATCCGCACCACCCACGCCCCGATGGTGGATGTCTCAAGCGGCCTTGAAGAATCCGCTGGAATAAAATCGCTGGAAAAGATTGCAGCGTTCAATGCCGCCGTGCTAAACGCTACGCATTAATCCTTGTCATTCCTGCGAAAGCAGGAATCTCCTTACTCCATCAAGTAGATCCCTGCTTTGGCAGGGATGACAAAACGTAGGTGAGGCAATGCAAAAACTTCTAACACAACCCGACGAACACGGACATTTCGGCCCATATGGTGGGCGCTATGTTGCAGAAACCCTCATGCCCCTCATCCTCGAGGTGGAGCAGGCCTACAGCCTCATGCGCGTGGATCCCGCCTTCCGCCGCCAGTTCGACGACTTGATGAAATACTATGTTGGCCGCCCCTCGCCGCTGTATTTTGCCGAGCGCCTCACTGAAAAACTGGGCGGCGCGCAAATTTATTTCAAGCGCGACGAGCTGAACCACACCGGCGCGCATAAAATCAACAACTGCATCGGCCAAGTGTTGCTCGCCATGCGCATGGGCAAAAAACGCATCATCGCGGAAACGGGTGCTGGCCAGCACGGCGTGGCCACCGCCACGGTCTGTGCGCGTTTCGGTCTCAAATGCGTGGTGTATATGGGTGCGAAGGATATCGAGCGCCAAAAGCCAAACGTGTTCCGCATGAAGCTGCTGGGCGCGGAGATCATTCCCGTCACCGCTGGCTCGCAATCGCTGAAAGACGCGATGAACGAAGCGCTGCGCGACTGGGTAACCAACGTGGCCGATACCTATTACCTCATCGGCACCGCCAGCGGCCCACACCCCTTCCCCATGATGGTGCGGGACTTTCAGTCCGTCATCGGCACCGAAATTAAATCCGAGATGATGGAGCGCATCGGCCGCCTGCCCGACACACTCGTCGCCTGCATCGGCGGTGGCAGCAACGCCATCGGCATGTTCCACCCGTTCATCAACGACAGTGGCGTTAAAATGATTGGCGTGGAAGCCGCAGGACGCGGGCTGGAGAGTGGCGAGCACGCCGCGTCCCTCACCAAAGGTTCTGCAGGCGTACTGCATGGCTGCCGCACCTATCTGCTGCAAAATGCGGATGGGCAAATCACCGAAGCGCACTCAATTTCTGCCGGCCTCGACTACCCTGGCATCGGCCCCGAGCATGCATGGCTGAAGGATTCCGGCCGCGTGGAATATGCCAGCGTGACGGATGACGAGGCGCTCAGCGCCTTCCAAACTCTCGCCCAGTGCGAAGGCATTCTGCCCGCGCTCGAGCCATCCCACGCCCTCGCACACGTCATCAAAATCGCGCCGCAAATGCCTAAGGACGCCGTCTTGGTTATGAATCTCTGTGGCCGTGGCGATAAGGATATCTTCACCGTTGCCGATGCGCTGGGGGTCACGCTATGACCCGCATTGCCGAAACATTCGCCCGCTGCAAAGCTGAGGGCCGCGCGGCCTTCATCCCCTTCATCATGGCCGGCGAGCCGTCAGCGACGGCGAGCGCGAATTTGCTGGGTGCCCTGCCTGAGGCTGGGGCGGATATTATTGAGTTGGGCATTCCCTTCTCCGACCCGATGGCCGACGGCCCTGTGATTCAAGCCGCAGGCCTGCGCGCGCTGGAGGCAGGCACCACGCTGGAATCCGTGCTCGCCCTTGCAAAGATCTTTCGCGAAAAGCATGAAACGCCATTGGTGCTGATGGGTTACCTGAACCCGATTTATGTCTATGGCTACGAGCGTTTCGCGCGCGATGCAGCCGCCGCAGGGGTGGATGGCATCATCATCGTTGATCTGCCGCCCGAGGAAGCGCCCGAGCTGGAGCCACTGCTCAGCGCGCAGAAAATTTCCCTCGTGCGCCTCATCGCCCCCACGTCGGTGCCAGATCGCTTGCCCATGCTCACCCACGGTGCCAGCGGGTATCTCTATTATGTGGCCATCTCTGGCATCACCGGCGCGCAGGCTGCGGTAGCAACCGATGTTGAAAAAAATATTTCTAAAATTCGCGCGGCAACGCAGTTGCCCATCTGCGTCGGCTTCGGCATCAAAACCCCTGCGGATGTGGCGAACAACGCCAAACTGGCAGATGGCGTCGTCGTCGGCTCCGCCATCGTGAACTACATCCACGAAACGGGCGGCGATGTTGGAAAATTCACCAGCTTCGTAAAATCGCTCAGCGCAGGGTGTAAGAAGTAAATTGTCAGCCAGTTACGCCACGAGCTGTCACCCCGTCGCACGACGGGGTCCGTCTGTCATACATACCGTCCGCGCCAATAACAGATGGATGCCGTCGTACGACGGCATGACAATTTTATAACCGCACAAATTTCCCATAGCTCTGCTCAGGCGGCTCGGTGCGGTCGCGCAGGCCTTTTAGCACGCCTTCCAGCATGGCGGCGATGGCGGCTTCTGGCTCCGCATTGGCGCAAGGCACGCGGTGCTCGATGCGTTTGTCATATGGGTCGGGCGTCATGGGGATGCGCAGCGCGCAGTAGCGGTTATTCACGCCCCAGCCAGCAATTTTGGGTACATGGTCCACATCGTCCAGCCGTTTGTAATCCTCAGGCGTGGGGAAGAAAATCGGCAGGTGGTCGTTCAATGTCGCCAGCAGCCCACTGATGCTGAAGCGCAGATAGTCGCTCGTCCATTCTTCGGTTTTGTGATAAGCGTTAATGCCCTCACCGTCCGCCAAATGCAGGTGCAAATGCATGCCGCTTGAGGGCTGGTCGGCAAAGGGTTTTGCGGCGAAGCTAACCACCACGCCCATAGCCTTGCCTTGTGCTTCCACCAGCGTGCGGATACGTGCCAGTGCATGCGCAATCACCTGCGGCGTGGCCACGGAAGTAATTACTTCATACTGGTGCAGCCCGCGTTCTTTCTCGATGCGCAGGATTGGCAAGTTTTCCGCCTTGAATGCGGCATCCACCGGCGCCCAAAATCCATCCATCACCGCTTCGGATTCATCCGCAAGCGTCACGTAACATTCTATCTCCGCCCCCATCAAGGGCGTGAGCGCGAATTCAGAAAAAAGTTGTTGCGAGAAAAGTTGGATGCTCTCCTCCCCCAATAGGGGGGAGGATGGGAGGGGGGCATCACTTGCTGTATCGCTCGTATCAGCGTCGCGCACGCTACGCCCCCACCCTAACCCTCCCCCTGTGGGGGAGGGAATTTTCTATGCCACTAAGCTGTTCAGCCACTCAACCAGCTGCGTTTTTGGCATGGAGCCAACCTTGGTCGCGACTGGCTTGCCGTCCTTGAACAGGATCATCGTTGGAATGCCGCGCACACCGTATTTCTGTGGCGACTCTGGATTGTTGTCGATGTTCACTTTCGCCACGGTCAGCTTGCCTTCCATTTCGTTGGCAATTTCATCGAGGATCGGGCCGATCTGTTTGCATGGGCCACACCACTCCGCCCAGAAATCCACCAGAATGGGCTGGCTGCTGGAAAGGACAGTGCCGTCGAATTCGTCGTCGGAAACATGTTTGGTAGGCATAAGATTCTCCTTCGTGTTCTATACATAACAGATATGCCTCGGCGCCAGCCTCGTCAAGCGTCAACGGCGGGAAATCACATGACAAATTGGTTAGGCAGCGGCGCTCATTTTCCACTGTGTGGCCGCAACCGCCTCGTCACACCACATCAGGCTTGGGGCTGCCGTCCATAAAATCGCGCAGCGCACGGGCTTATCAGGGCGGATTTGCGTCATCAGCGCGTGATAGGTTTTTAGCTGGAGGCGGTAATTTTCCGAGATTTCCTCGGCCGTCGAGGGCACATGCGCACCCGTTTTATAATCCAAAATCACCAGCGCTTCCTCGGTTTCGATCAAACGATCCATCTGCCCATTCACTGCAAACGCTTCGCCGTGGGCGTTCAGCGTGCCGCTGATATTCACCTCTGCATAGGCAGGGGATTGCCATATCCAGCGCTCCTGCGCATGCAGCGTCACAAGCCCGCGCACCACTTCCTCGCGCACTGTGTCACTCCATTCCGGCGCAACCATGCGCGCAAGGCGCCCTATCATTTCTGGGGTCGAATCGGCGGTTAGCAACTCCAATATCCGGTGAATGCGCACGCCGCGGGCGCGCATGCCTGCGCCGCCACTGGCAACATAGGCGGAAGGTTCCGCATCCGTCGTTAGTTCCGAAGGTTTAGCCGCGCGCATCGTTGCCGTTCGCGCCGGTGTGGGCATGGTTGCCCATGCAGGCAATGCGGGCGATGTTTCAGGTGCGGTGCGCGCCACCACCGCCGCTTGCTGGCCGCAGCGCAGTTGCAGCGCGCCCGCCACATCTGTGGCACCCAGCGTGCGCATGGCCTCCGCCACCACGCCGTACCAACATTCGGGCTTCACCTCGCCCTTTTTGCTGGGCATGCCCCATACATGCAATTCATCCCGCGCGCGGGTCAGCGCCACATAAAGCAGGCGATAATATTCCGCGCGCAGTGCATCCGCTTTATGCTGCTTGGCCGCCACCAGCTGCGGTGCGCGTTTTGCCTCTTCCGAAATGGAGAGCACCGGCAGCATTTGCTGCTGGGCGCTTGGGGTGAAATACACCACCTCTTTTTGCGTGGTGGGAATGGCCACCGTGTCCACCAGCAGCACAATCGGTGCCTCCAGCCCTTTTGCGCCATGCACCGTCATGATGCGCACGCGGTCGCTTTGGCTGGTGTCCTGTTCGCGTTTAATTTGGCGGGTGCTGCCGCTTAGCCAGTCGTAAAAATTGGCAAGGGTGGTGGGCATGCCGCGCGGCATGGCGGCGGCTTGCGCTTTCAATTCGTCCAGCACCTCGTGCACTTCTTCACCAAAACGCGCGGCGAAGGCGATGCGGGTTTTTTCCACTTCCAGCAGCGTGGTCAGGAAATCATAGGCGGTGTTGTGTTTGTGCTCCATCATCCGCGCAAGAAGCGGCTGGGTGCCAAGCGCCGCCCACAGGCTGGCTGTGCGCCCCACACACGCATCGCGCAATGCTTCCTCCCCCATGCCGATGATGGGCGAGCGCAACACCTGCGCCAGCGCTAAATCATCCGCAGGGTTCATCACCCACGCCATCAGCGCCAGAATATCGCGCACGGCCAAATGCTGCGACAGGGTAAGCCGGTCAAGCCCTGCCACCGGTACATCCAGCCGCTCCAGCGCCCGAATCAGCGGCAGCACAATCGTGGTGCGGCTGCGCACCAGAATCAGGATATCCCCTGCCCGCACTGGCCTGCCTTCGCTTTCAAGCATACGACCACTGTGAAGCCAGCCGTGGATTGTGCTGGCCACTTCCCCCGCCAATTGTTGGGCGGGGTGTTGGTGCTGGAAATACTCCATCGGCATAGTCAGCGGCTCGGCGGCTTCTTTTTCCGCGCTAGTCATCAGGGGGTAAAGCGTGACGCTTCCTGCCGCGTTCGTGCGTATCAGCTGGTGCGCTGGCACTACGCCTTCTGCACTCAGCGCGTTTCTGATTTCTGGCATCACGGCCACGGTGTCCACCAGCGTCAGCACCGCTTCGGTGGAGCGATAGGAATTGCTCAGCACCGCCTGCTGCATGGGCGCGGCGCTGTGTTGCAGCAGTGCCGTGAAGTCGTGTTTGAAGGCGGAAAAAAGCTCTGGTGCGGCGCCTTGGAAGCTGTAGATGGATTGTTTTTCGTCCCCCACCACAAGCACGCTGCGCGGCAGGTTGGCACTGCCCACACCATCATTCGCGGCAATCAATTCATCCACCAGCAGCTGGGTGATGGCCCATTGCTCGCCGCTGGTGTCCTGCGCTTCATCCAGCAGCAAATGGTCGATACGGTGATCGAGCTTACTCATCACCCAACCCAACATGGCGGGGTTGGCGAACAGCTCGCGGGTTTTGCCAATCAGATCGTCGTAATCCAGCGCGTGCACGGCTTCCTTGGCGTGGCGATACATGCCCAGCAATTCCCGCGCGAGGATGCTCACTGCGAAGGATTCCTCCGCACAGGCCAGCGCGGCGCGGCGTTGCTGGAACAAAAACGCCCGCGCGGCAATTTCCTCCATCACGCGGCGGATGGGGGCATGGTCGGGATAGTCTTTTTTGGTGAGCAGGGTTTTACGAATCGTGTTCTCGCCGGTTAAAAACACCAAGCAGAATTCATCCACCAGCGTCGCGCGGTGGGTGGCATCCAGCTCCAGCCACGCGGCGCAAATGCGCCCCATTTTTTGGTAAGATTCTTTTTCGTGGTTTTGCCAGTGCGCCAATTCCGCGCGCAGGATGGCGGCTTCCTCCTCGCGCACACAGGTTGCAAACTCCTCCACCAGCGCCTGTTCGGTGCACTCGGGCGGCAGGTCGTGCAGCGCATACATCCGCACGCGCATGTGCTGGGGCGACTGGCTGCGCCACAGCGTTTCCCACTTCCCCCGCGCGGCGATAATCGCGCCGATATACTGGTCGAAGCGCGCTTCGCTGGCGCGCAGGGCAATCATCTCCAGCGCGGCATTAAGTTCGGCGTTGTCCTGCTCGTAATGGTTCAGCAGGCGGTGTTTGGTGGTCGCAATCAGCGTTTCCGCCGCCCCTTCTTCAAGCACCGTGAAATGCGGATTGATGCCTGCTTCCAGCGGAAACCGTGTGAGAATGGCTTGGCAAAAGCCGTGAATGGTCGTCAATTGCAAGCCGCCCGTTGGGCTATCCAGCACCCGCCCGAATAGGCCGCGCGCCAGCGCCACATCCTGCTGTGTGGCGGGGCGCCCCAGCACTGCTTCCACCCGCGCCGCGCATTCCTCTGGCGACATGAGAAGCAGCGCGCGCAATTTGCTCAGCACACGGTGGCGCATCTCGCTCGCCGCGGCTTTGGTGTAGGTGATACAGCAAATACGCTCCGGCGGCACACCCTGCATCAGCAGCCCCAGCACGCGCTCCGTCAGGTAGGTGGTTTTGCCACTGCCCGCGTTCGCCGTAATCCAGACTGAAGGCATCTGCCGAATATGCATCTCCGTTATAAAAACACCGATTCGTTAACCAAACCTTTACCATTCATGCCGTATAGTGAGGAGATTAAGAAGTCAGAAAGACTCGTTCATCTCGCCAGCTAGGGAACTTCCATGCGCCAAGCACCATCGCAGCAACCGCCGGATAATCAATTACTGTTTTTGCCCAGCGTGTTCAACGAAACCCTCAGCCTGTTGTTCGATGCGCATCATTATTTTCAATCGCGCGGGGCGGAGGAACAATCCACCATCTCACCCGCCCAGCGCTTGTTCTATTCGGCCGAGATGAGCCGCGTCACCATGCGCCTCACCAGCGTGATGGCGTGGATCATGGTGCGCCGCGCCGTGCATGCGGGACGGGTGGAGGAAGACAAGGCAAACGCCGATTATCGCCTTGATGGGCAAGAGGTCTATGCCGTTGAAAATCCTGAGATGCTGGCCGAAATGCCCTATTACCTGAGCTACCTCTCCGACCGCTCCACCAACCTGTATGAGCGAGTGATGCGGCTTGATAAGCTGGCGCAGGAAACCCGCCACTAGGCGAGCGCCACCCCCCAATAATTTCACACAACTGTCACATAACTTTGTGGCGACCCATGCTATAGTTATCATGAATTATTGTGGTAACGCATGCGTAACGACGAACAGTTTGCATCTGAAATGGCACTCGGCCAACCTGCTGCTGCGGGCGCGGATACCAATATCTTTATCACGCCCGAAGCAAGGCAACCTGCGCCTATCCAGCCCATTCGCCCCACCGTCAGCTACCCTGCGCCGCAGCCCACTTCCTCCCCCGTCGTGCATCAGGCAGTGCCCATGCCGCGCGGGGCAAGCACCGTTAAAACCACCAGCCACACCGAGATTAATTGGGGTGGCATTAAAAAAGGCGCTATCATCATTGGCGCCGCGGTTGTGGTCGGCGTGGTTGGATTTTATGCGGCAAGTGCCGCCGCCTCGTGGGCGCTCACACAGCCTGCCATCAGCGCCGTAGCGGCAACGATTGGCCAAGCCGCCGCCCCCGTGATGAGCGGATTATCGTGGCTCGGCGGATTTTTAGCGCATGTTCCGGGAATTATCGGCGGGTTCGTTGGCGGTGTTTTTGGCGCAGGCAGCGGTGTTGCAGTCACCGTAGCGGGCGCTAGCACGGTTGCCACCGGCGCAGGCGTTGCGGCGGCTGGCGGCTTGGGCGCAGCAACGCTCATGCATTCCGCACCATCGCTCGAGAATATTCACCTGCTGGATCACACCCAAACCACGGTCAGCACACCGATCGATGTGCCAGATGTCAGCACACCAAGCCCAGAACTCCATGCCGATTTGGCAACCCTGAACGCAAACGCCGTGAACGCAAGCCAGCATAATCTCCATGCGCTTGAACATACCAATCACATGGCGATGGATTTGGGACACCATTCTGTGCATTTGGCTAACCACAAAGTGCAAGCGCAGCAAGCAGCGATGGATGCCGCAGGCAGCAGCAGCCATCACTCGCTGGCCGATTTCCTGCATCTCGGTGGCCATAAAGAAGCCGCGCACGACACGGCACAGGCCGACCACGCCCAGCACGAAGATCTCTCCGCGCCGGATGCGGATGTGGACATGGATGATTTTGCAAAATCGCGCCGCCAGCCGCGCAGCTGGAAAGACCGCGCCTCGAAAAATAGCTACAGCGAAGCATTGAATGCCAGCGGCAGCCACAGCGCCGCCGTGCTTGCCAACCGCAGCGCTGCACCCGCCATTGCACCACGTGCTAGTGAGTTCACCACCGCGCTGGATAACGACCGCGCAAAACTGGATGCCGCACTTGGTGAGCCATCGCGCTAATTAGATAAATATTTATCTAATTTATGACATTCATTGTCACAAAAGCTTCACACAAATAAGTCGGCCATTGTCACAAAGCTGTAACAATCCTGTGTTATTCTCAAAACTAAGGAAGAACACCTCCTGCACAGGGAAACAGATTATGACCAAGCCAATCGACCCCATTATCGAAGCTGCAACCAAAGCTACCGCTAACAACGAGTCGCGCATGTTTGGGGCACAAATCATCTCTGCTAGCAACCACCCTATGGTGGCAGCAATCCTGAACAGCGCAACGGCAGGTCTTGTGGTTGGTGCCGCAACCGACGCCTCCACTGCAGGTGCCGCAATGATGGCAACCGCATTCTCCACCGCCGTGAACAAAGGCATCGGCTGGAAAATCTAATTCATTTAAACGTCGTACCAATAAAAAAAACCCCGCCAACCGGCGGGGTTTTTTGTTTGTCTGTCATACCAGCGAAGGCTGGTATCCAGCGCGCCACGTCTGTAGCGCGAAATTTATCAAAGGCTGGATGCCAGCTTTCGCTGGCATGACAATTATTTCTTCTTCGCCACGTCACCCGTGAACGGGGTGAACATCGAGAAGGCTTTGCTGAACATTTCCATGTTCTGTTTGCCAATTTCTTCCAGTTGTTGCGCCACTTGGCCGAAGCTGCCCATGGTGCCCAGACCCAGCATCTCCTGCATTTTCTCTTGGTTCTTCGAGAAGGTCTGCATGGTGGATTCCAGATAGTGCGGCACAAAGCCTTTCAGCGAATTATCGTAGAAGCCAATCAGCTGGCGCAGGAAGTTGATGGGCAGCAAATGCTCGCCGTTGCTCTCTTCCTCGAAAATGATTTGGGTGAGGATGGTGCGGGTGAGGTCCTCGCCCGACTTCGCGTCATAGACCACGAAATCCGCGCCTTCTTTCACCATGGTGCACAAATCATCCAGCGTCACATAGCTCGACGTGTCGGTGTTATACAAACGGCGGTTTGCATATTTCTTGATAACGATCGGTTCGCTTTGCGATGTCTTCTTATTCATAGATTCCTCAGCTTTGTGCTTTCGTTCTTCTGCGGCGCAAACTAACATCCTATCTCAGTAATGCAAGCCCCAAGGGAAACCCGTGAAAAAATCTACCGATGCAAGCGCCCGCGCGGCCGAGTTTTTGAGGCTCTGGCAGGAGGAAATGACCCGCCAGATGCACGACCCCGACATGATTCGCGCCATGCTTGCCGCCATGCAACCGTTCGGAGCCAAAGCCCATGATGAAACTGCCCGAAAATCTACCCATGCACCTGATGCTCGCGATGCTGCAATCACACGGCTGGAACAACGGCTCGATACCATGGAGCGCCAGCTTGCCAAGCTATCTGCAGCCGCTGTTTCCGTGGCTTCCAAAGCCAAAAAGCCCGCTGGAGCAGCTAAACGAAAACGCCCTAAACCTGTGGCAAAACCTAAGCGAGCCGTGGCTAAAAAGCGCAAGCCCGCCATCAAGCGAACCCGATAGCGCCACCACCCCCCTCGCCAGCCTCTTCGATGCCGATTTCATGGGCGAAGTGGCCACCGAGGCCTACAACCAGTCCACAGGCTTTTTCCAAGGTGTGCAGGCCTACCTCACCAGCGACTACAACCGCCCCGACAAAACCTACAACATCCTGTGGGAGCGCGGCAGTGCGCAGCTACTGGACCTCGCCCCCAAAAAGCGCGACGCGGTCGCGGTGCTGTGCATCCCCTCCCTCATCAATAAATCCACGATTCTGGATCTCTACCCCGAGGCCAGCTTTGCGGAGCATTTAAAGTCCCGCGGCATGCGTCCTGTCATCCTCGATTGGGGCACACCGACCGAGGACGAAGCGGATTTCACCACCGCCGATTACATCAACGCCTACGCGCTGGATGCCCTGCAAACCCTGCGCGCGGAGCATGACGGCCCCATTGTGCTGCTGGGCTATTGCATGGGCGGCATTTTCGCCGTGGCCATGGCGCAGCTGGCCCCCTTGTTCGTGGATGCAATGGTGCTGCTCGCCACCCCGTGGGATTTTTCGGCTACGGACACCCCCCGCATCCTGCTCGACCCCACCACGCAGTTGCTGCTGCGGCAATGGATTGGCAGCCAAAATCCTGTGCCGCCGCTTGTCACCCAAAGCATGTTCCACCTCATCGACCCATGGCGCGTGCAGGAAAAATACAGCCGCTACCCCAACCTCAGCGCGGCGGAAAAAACCCGCTTCCTCGCCATCGAGGACTGGCTGAACGACGGCGTTCCCCTCACCGCGGGGGTGGCGGAGGAATGTTTTGTGGATTGGCCGCAAGGCAATGTTTTGGCCAGCCATCAATGGAAAATTGGCCGACGGTGGATTGAGCCAGAGACCATCACCGTCCCCACCCTCGCCGTCATCCCCACGCGGGATAAAATCGTACCTCTTGGCTGCGCCACCCCCTTAGCCGACGCCCTGCCCCGCTGCGACATCCTCACCCCCGACACCGGCCATGTCGGCATGGTCGCCGGCTCCCGCGCCCCATCCCTCGTCTGGAACCCCATCAGCGACTGGATTGAAGCGAAGTTTTAAATCCTATGGTCACCAACCTCCCCCTAGACAACTTAACCGCGAGCGCATACAACCGTTGCAACGAATAATAGGGAGAGTTTCATGGCCGACCAGAATGATATCGTCATCGTAGACGCCGCACGTACGGCGGTGGGGAATTTTAGCGGTGGGCTTTCCACCCTCAGCGCTGCGCAGCTTGGGGCGGAGGTGATTAAGGCGCTCCTTACCCGCAACAACATTGCCGCAGGGGATGTGAATGAAGTCATTCTCGGCCAAGTGCTGACTGCAGGTGTGGGGCAAAACCCTGCGCGCCAAGCGGCCATCCACGCAGGGCTTGCGCAGGAATCCACCGCCTACACCATCAACCAAGTGTGCGGCTCTGGCCTGCGCGCGGTGGCGGAAGGCATGAAATCCATCCGCAACGGCGACGCGACGATTGTCATCGCGGGCGGTCAGGAATCCATGAGCCAATCGCCACACGCCATGCAACTGCGTAACGGCGTAAAGATGGGTAACGGCAGCATGGTGGACACCATGATCAATGACGGCCTGTGGGAAGCGTTCAATAACTACCACATGGGTATCACGGCGGAGAATGTCGCCCAAAAATTCCAAATCACCCGCGACGAGCAAGACGCCTTCGCTGCCGCCAGCCAAGCCAAAGCAGCCAAAGCGCAGGCGGATGGTAAATTTGCATCGGAAATCGTGCCCGTGACCATCAAAAGCAAAAAAGGCGACACGGTGGTGGATAAGGACGAATTCATCCGCGGCGATACCACGGCGGAATCCCTCGCCAAACTGCGCCCTGCCTTCAAGGCAGATGGCACAGTGACCGCAGGCAACGCCTCCGGCATTAACGACGGCGCCGCCGCCGTGCTACTAATGACCCGCGCCGAAGCCGGCAGGCGGGGCCTGCAGCCATTAGCTGTTATTAAATCATGGGCGACGGCGGGGGTTGACCCTACCATCATGGGCACCGGCCCCATCCCCGCGTCACAAAAAGCGCTGGAGAAAGCGGGCTGGAAACATTCCGAGCTCGACCTCATCGAAGCGAACGAAGCCTTCGCGGCGCAGGCCATTTCGGTCAATCGCGGCATGGGCTGGGACGAATCCAAGGTCAACGTGAACGGCGGCGCGATTGCCATCGGCCACCCCATCGGCGCTTCGGGCGCGCGGGTGCTCACCTCGCTGCTGCATGAAATGAAGCGCCGCAGCGCCAAAAAAGGCCTCGCCACGCTCTGTATCGGTGGCGGCATGGGCATCGCACTGTGTGTAGAAGCAGCATAGAGATTTAGGGAGAATCGTATGGGAATGAAAAATCGTATTGCACTGGTGACCGGCGGAACGCGCGGCATCGGTAAGGCTATCGCCACCGACCTGAAAAAAGCAGGCTGCAAAGTGGTGGCCAGCTATGCGGGCAACGAAGAAGCCGCGCAGGCCTTCAAAAAAGAAACAGGCATAGAAGTCATGCGCTTCGATGTGTCGGATTTCGAGCAGTGCCAGCACGCCGTGCGCCGTATCGAGAGCGAGATTGGGCCGGTGGACATTCTCATCAACAACGCGGGTATCACGCGTGATGGCTTCATGCATAAAATGGGCGAAGAGAGCTGGGACGCCGTGCTCGATACCAACCTAAAATCCTGCTTCAACATGTGCCGCGCGGTGATTGAATCGATGCGCAGCCGCTCGTATGGCCGTATCATCAGCATCAGCTCGATCAACGGCCAAACGGGGCAAATGGGGCAAACCAACTACGCCGCCGCAAAAGCTGGGGTGTTCGGTTTCACCAAATCCCTCGCCCGCGAATGCGCGAACAAAGGCATCACCGTCAACGCGGTGGCGCCGGGTTACATCAACACGGAAATGGTCGCCGCGGTGAACCCTGATGTGCTGAAAACCATCATCGCCAAAATTCCCGTTGGCCGCTTGGGTGAAGCACAGGAAATCGCCCGCGCCGTCTGTTTCTTGGCAGACGATTCGGCAGGCTTTATCACGGGGGAAACCCTGTCCATCAACGGCGGACAGCACATGGAATAAGGCGCAAGCCTTATTCCCCGTTGCTTACGCGTCGTACTGCGGGGTTGCTTTTTCGCGGGTGAGCTTGATGCGGTTCTGACGCTTTGGCGTCGCGCTCGAAGCACTCTCTTCGTCATACCACACATGGCTGACGGTGCCGGTCGAAAGGGCGGCATATTTCACATTAGGGCGTTTCGCGCCGGTATTCTTGTTCACACGAATCAACATAACAAAATCCTTTCCTTGTTGGTTTTACCTTACCACACAAGGGTTAACGCTTGATTAACGGCCGGAAATAAAGCCGTTCGGTTCAAATTTGGGTTGGGAAACGCATGGGCGCTGCGGTTCTGCAGCGAGCCCTAAGGGCAATTCATGCCACCAGCAAGCAAGATTCTTTAAATAAGTGGCATTAAGGCAACAAATTTATCGCGCATGTTGCGCCACAGCAACAGTTGGCGAAAAAAACGACGCCTAAAACGTCAACATCCGCGCTTCGTTGACATTTGGCAGCTTCGCAATTGCTTCCAGCACCGCCGGTTCCACCGCTTCATCCACCTCAATCAGCGCCACGGCAGCCGTTGCTTCCTTATTTCGACCGAGATGGAAGTTCGCGATATTCACCTTCGCTTCGCCCAGCACTTGGCCAACGCCCCCGATCAAGCCGGGTTTATCTTCGTTCGCGACATAGATCATGCGGTTGCCGAGGCTGGCTTCCAGCGTCACATCCCCCAGCGCGACGACGCGCGGCTGGTCGCCGAACAGTGTGCCGCTGATGGCGAATTTTCCACCGTCGAATTCCACCGTCACGCGGATGAGGGTTTTATAATGCGCCGTGCGCTCGTGGCGAATTTCACTCACGTCGATATTGCGTTCACGTGCCACCACAGGGGCGTTCACCATATTCACACCCGCCATTAGCGGTGCCAGCAACCCGTTCAGCAGTGAGGCCGAAAGCGGCTTCGTGTTCAGCTCCGTCACCTTGCCTTCATACTCGATGATAATTTTGGTCAGGCCGCCCGTCGCCATTTGGCCTGCAAAGCTGCCAAGGCGGCTCGCGAGGTTGATGTAGGGCTTCAGCAGCACCGCATCCTCCGCCGAAACGCTTGGCATGTTCAGCGCGTTGGTTACCGTGCCCACGGTCAGGTATTCTGCCATTTGCTCGGCCACTTGAATCGCCACGTTCTCCTGCGCCTCGCCGGTGGATGCGCCCAGATGCGGCGTGCAAATCACTTCTTCCATGCCAAAAAGCGGGTTGGCTTTTGCGGGCTCTTCCTCGAACACATCCAGCGCCGCGCCTGCCACATGGCCAGCCTCAATCGCCGCTTTCAGGTCTGCTTCCACAATCAGGCCGCCGCGCGCGCAGTTGATGATCCGCACGCCTTTTTTGGTTTTCGCCAGCGTTTCCTTGTTCAGCAGGTTGCGTGTTGCGTCCGTCATCGGGGTGTGCAGCGAAATGAAATCCGCGCGTGCCAGCAGTTGATCCAGCTCCACTTTCTCCACATTAATCGCGGCTGCGCGCTCGGCGGAGAGGAATGGGTCATACGACACCACTTTCATTTTCAAGCCCTGCGCGCGATCCGCGACGATGGAACCAATGTTCCCACAGCCGATGAGGCCGAGGGTTTTGCCCGCCAGCTCCACGCCCATGAATTTATTCTTTTCCCATTTACCTGCATGGGTGGAAGCGCTTGCGGCGGGAATTTGGCGCGCCAGCGCCATCATCAGCGAAATGGCGTGTTCTGCCGTGGTCACCGAGTTGCCGAACGGCGTATTCATCACCACAATGCCGTGGGTGGTGGCGGCTTTCACATCCACATTATCCACCCCAATGCCTGCGCGGCCAACCACTTTTAGTTTGTGCGCCGCGGCCAGCACCGCCGCCGTCACCTTGGTGGCGGAACGAATGGCCAAGCCATCATATTCGCCGATAATTTCCAGCAACTGCTCTTCCGTCAGCCCTGTTTTCTGCTCAACTTCCACCCCGCGCGATTTAAACACTTCCACCGCTTGTGGGCTAAGTTTGTCCGAAATCAGAACTTTAGGCATGGGAGTCTCCTCTTGATGTGTCATTCCCGCGAGGCAGGAATCCAGTAGTTTTGCACATTACGCGCTGGATGCCCGCATTCGCGAGCATGACGGGAATTTAGTGTTTCGCTGGCGCGATGACCATGATGACCTGACGGCCTTCCATTTTTGGTTCGTGCTCCACTTTAATTTTCTCGGCAAGGGCTTCGCGAACCTTATTCAGAACCGCCATCCCCAGCTCTTGGTGCGCCATTTCGCGGCCACGGAAACGTAGGGTGATTTTCACTTTATCGCCCTCGTCCAAGAATTTCTGAACCGCGCGCAGTTTAATTTCCAAGTCATGCTGGCCAATACCCGGGCGCAGCTTGATTTCCTTAATCTGGATGACTTTTTGCTTTTTGCGCGCTTCTTGGAATTTCTTTTGCTCCGCGAAACGGAATTTACCGTAGTCGAGCAGTTTGCATACGGGCGGCACTGCATCCGGCGAGATTTCCACCAAGTCCAGCCCCGCTGCCTCTGCGGCGCGAAGCCCTTCGGCCACGTTGGTGACGCCGATCATTTCCGAATTAGCCCCAATGAGACGGATTTTATCCGCTACAATTTCGCGATTCACGCGTGGCTCTTTGCCGCGCTTTTCCTTAAGACTCATGGGTCGCCATCATTCGTAGTTTCTCCAATTCAGTTATGCCGCTGGCTTAGCCAGCGGTGCTGTGCATTCCTTTACAAGGGTTTGAACAGCCTCGTCAAGCGGCAGTATTTCCTGCGCATCGCTACCAAGGCGACGCAGCGCCACGGTTTTTTGTTCCGCTTCGCGCCCACCCACCGCAAAAATATAGGGGATTTTCTTCAAGCTGTGGTCGCGCACCTTGTAGTTGATTTTCTCCGAGCGCGTGTCGATCTCCACCCGCAAACCCGCGGCCTGAAGGGCTTTCACCACTTCCTCGGCATAAGCATCATGGTCGTTGGTGATGGAACACACCACCGCATGTTGCGGGGTCAGCCACGCAGGGAACTTGCCCGCATATTGCTCGATAAGAATCCCGATAAAGCGCTCGAACGAACCCAAAATAGCGCGGTGGAGCATCACAGGGCGGTGTTTCTGCCCGTCTTCACCCACATAGCTGGCGTCCAACCGCTCGGGCAGCACGAAATCCACCTGCAAGGTGCCACATTGCCAGTCGCGGCCAATGGCGTCGCGCAGCACGAATTCCAGTTTCGGGCCATAGAACGCGCCTTCACCGGGGTTCAGCGTGGTTTCAAGGCCAGCGGCTTTCACCGCTTCCATCAACGCGCCTTCGGCTTTGTCCCACGTGGCGTCGCTGCCCGCACGGGTTTCGGGGCGGTCGGAGAATTTTACCCGCACTTCGGTGAAGCCCAAATCCTGATACACTTCTTTCAGCAAGTCGCAAAACGCGATGGTTTCGCTGGTGATTTGGTCTTCGGTACAGAAAATATGGGCGTCGTCCTGCGTGAAGCCGCGCACACGCATCAGGCCGTGCAGCGCGCCCGAAGGTTCGTTGCGGTGGCAGGAACCAAACTCCGCCATCCGCAGCGGCAGGTCGCGATACGACTTAATGCCCACATTGAAAATCTGCACATGGCAGGGGCAGTTCATCGGCTTAATGCACAGCGTTTTTTCTTCCGATTCGCTGATGAACATGGCGTCGTGGAACTTCTCCCAGTGGCCGGATTTTTCCCACAGCACGCGATCCACCAGAATCGGCGTTTTCACTTCCACATAATTGTTAGCGCGCAGTTTGCCGCGGATATAATTCTCCAGTGCGCGATAGAGCGTCCAGCCCTTATCGTGCCAGAACACCTGCCCCACCGCCTCTTCTTGAATATGAAACAAGTCAAGGTCGCGGCCCAGCCGCCGGTGGTCGCGCTTCTCGGCTTCTTCCACCATTGTCAGGTGGGCTTTGAGTTCTTTCTCGTTCGCGAAGGCAATGCCATAAATACGGCGCAGCATTTGGTTCTTCGCGTCGCCGCGCCAGTAAGCGCCGGAGATTTTATCCAGCTTGAAGGCGGCGGTGATTTTCGAAAAATGCGGCACATGCGGGCCACGGCAAAGGTCGATAAACGCATCCTCCCCCTCGCCTTGGCGATAGAGCGAGATTTTCCCGCGCTCGGTCGTGTCGTCTTCTGGCGCCATGCGAATCAGCTCGGCCTTGTAGCTTTCGCCGCGCTTTTCGAACATCGCAATCGCTTCCGCGCGATCCCACATCTCCCGCCGAACTGCGTTTGGCTGCTTCAACAGCTCCTTCATCCGCGCTTCAATTTTGGGCAAATCATCCGGCGTCAGCGGCGTTGCCAGCTCGATGTCGTAATAAAAACCCGTATCAATCGTTGGACCAATCGCCAGCTTGGCGGATGGGTAAAGTTCCTTCACCGCCTTCGCGAGCACCTGCGCGGTGATGGTGTGGCGGATGATGTCCAGCCCCTCGGCGTCTTTGGAGGTCAGAATTTGAAACGCACAATCTGCCGTTAGCGGCAGGTATAAATCGCGCTGCACCCCGTCCACCTTCATGGCCACAGCGGCTTTCGCGAGGCCCGCACCAATGCTCAGCGCCACCTCTTCCCCCGTGGTGCCACGCGGATATTGCCGCGTCGTGCCATCCGGCAGGGTCAGGGTGATCAATTGTTCAACAGGCTGTGGGTGCGACATAAAAACTCCGAGTGAGGCTGTTTTACTAGCAACCATCCGCTTTCACTACAACCCCAAACACGCGTCATTCCCGCGAAGGCGGGAATCTCTGGTGAAACATTCTCACGGTGGATAGAGAGATTCCCGCCTACGCGGGAATGGCATTTTTAATTTTTAACAAATTTCCTGCCACCACATGCACTTCGTCCACGGTCAAATCGGCAAGGTTTGCGCGGCGGAGGATTTTCACTTTCCCCACAGGCGCCGATAATTCAGGGTTGCTGGCCTTGCTGAACAGCACAATGGAAGGGCAGCTACAGGCCACAATGATATGCATCGGGCCCGTGTCATTGCCCACCGCCAGCGATGCGCCGCGCGCCAGTGTGGCCAGCTGCGCGAAGTTGGTTTTACCGCATAAATTCACCGATTGCGGCACCCGCGTGGCAATGCTGGTCAAGGCCTCGGCCTCCGCTTCCGTGCCAATCAGCACAGGGGTGATTTTCTTGGCCACCAGTTCCTGCGCCAGCGCGGCGTAATGGTCGGCAGGCCAGCGTTTATCGGGGCGGTGCGCCGCACCTCCCGCCACCAGCAGCGCATATGCACCCGCTGGTGCCAGATGCGCCACATCCGCCGTCAGCCACGACATATCCGGCAGGCCGATATTCTCAATCCCCGCCATGTAAAGCTGGCGATAGAGATTATCGAGCGTATGGCGCTTGTGGCGCTCCGGCTCGGTGTAGCCATGGCTTGTCCAGCAGCTTGCATTGGAAATTTTTGGCCACGGGCGCTTCAGGAACCACTGATACCACGTCGTGCGGGTCGAGGTTTGCAGGTCGTAAATCCATTCCCATGGCTTGGAATTGAGGATGAGCTTCAGCTTGCGACGCCCTTTGCGGTCGAAAAAGCGGGGCTTACTATCAATCCAAATCTCGTTGAAATACGGGCTATCCGCCAGCAATTCGGCGTAAGCGCGCGTGGTCAGGCACACAATATGCGCCTCGGGGTGGTGTTTGCGAATCGCCGCAAACCCAGCCGTCGCCAGCACCACATCCCCCAGCGCACTGTGCTTGATTACCAGAATATTCTGTTTTTCGTTCGTCATAATCCTCACGTTTGTCATGCCAAACGTGATTTGGCATCCATCTCTTCTTTTGTCATTCCCGCGAAAGCGGGAATCTCCTTGAAGTGGATCCCTGCTTTCGCAGGGATGACAATGTTAAGATGGATTGCCACGTCGCGGCTCTACTCGCAATGACGAAGTTTAAATTCTCGCTTTACTGAACAGGCAGAAGAAATTTTCTGTCGTCACGCGCGCCAGTTCTTCCTCGCTCACACCTTTAATTTCCGCAAGGCGCTTGGCGGTATAATAGGTATAGGCTGGCTCACAGGGCTTGCCGCGATGCGGCTCCGGCGCAAGGTAGGGCGAATCGGTTTCCACCAGCAGGCGCTCCAGCGGCACGCTGGCAAAACTATCGCGCAGCGCTTGCGATTTCTTGAACGTAATGATTCCAGACGCCGAAATATAGCCGCCCATGGCCACCACTTCCTGCGCCAATTGAAGGCTGCTGGTGAAGCAGTGAATCAGCAGGCGAAAACTCCCCTCCGCCATCGCTTCTTTTAAAATCGCAATCGTGTCCGCGTCCGCATCGCGGCTATGCACAATCACTGGCAAATCCAGCCTGCGCGCCACGCGGATATGGCGGCGGAACAGCTCCTGCTGAGCCACGCGCGGGCTGTGTTCGTAGAAATAATCCAGCCCCGTTTCACCAATCCCAATCACTTTCGGGTGGTTTGCTTCCGCCAGCAACTCTTCCTCGGAAATATCTTCGTGCGGCCCCGCCTCATGCGGATGAATGCCGATGGAGCACCAGATTTCGGGATACGCCTCCGCCAGCGCCTTCACTTCGGCAAAGTCGCTGCGCTGGGTGGAAATGGTCTGCAACAGCCCCACCCCTGCCTCCTTCGCCCGCGCCACCACCCCAGCCGTATCCGCAAGCTGTTCGTAATTCAGGTGGCAATGTGAGTCGATGAGCATTACGCCGCATCCGCCATCAGCCGTGGGAACACGCCTTCGGGCTTCGGCAATGGCGTTCCGGATTTCAGGGCAAATTCTGGGGTGAGGTGTTTGAACAAACGCTCATCCATCGGCACAGCTAATTGATCCAGCAGCTTTGCCGCCGCATCCGGTGTGAAGGGCTGAAGCATAATCGCGATGCAGCGGATGGATTCCGCGAGATAGTACAACACCGAATTCATACGTGCGAGGTCGGTCTTTTTCAACGTCCACGGCGCTTCTTTATCGATATATTCGTTCGCGGTGCTGGCCATGTGCAAAATCGCGCCCATCACTTCGCCGAATTTGCAGCGCTGCATTTGCTCGCGCGCACTGGCGTGCGTGCTTTCGCTCGTCACCCGCACCAGCTCCATCAAGGCGGCGTCCTGCGGTTGCACATTGGCTACATCGAGCGCAGGGACGGCGCTCTCGCAATTCTTGGCGATCATGCTCAGCGTGCGCTGCGCAAGGTTGCCGATATTGTTTGCAAGGTCGGCGTTGATGCGGTCGAACATCGCTTTGCGGCTAAAATTTCCGTCCGAGCCAAACGGCACTTCACGCAGCAGGAAATACCGCGTCTGATCCAGCCCGTATTTTTCCACCAAATGCGCGGGCGCCACCACATTGCCCAGCGACTTGCTCATTTTCTCGCCCTCGATCGTCCACCAGCCGTGGGCGAACACGCGCTTAGGAATCTCCAGCTTCGCCGACATCAAAAACGCAGGCCAATAGACCGCATGGAAGCGCAGAATATCTTTGCCCACCATATGCAAATCCGCCGGCCATTTGCCATCCGCCGCCGTCCAGTAATTGGTCAGCGCATCGAGCCAGACATACATGATATGCTTGTCGTCGTTCGGCACGGGCACACCCCATTTGAACGTGGTGCGCGAGATGGATAAATCCTTCAGCCCGCCCTTCACAAAGCTCAGCACCTCATTACGGCGCGATTCAGGAAGAATAAAATCCGGATTAGCTTCGTAAAAATCCAGCAGCGGTTGGGTATATTTACTGAGGCGGAAGAAATAGCTCGGTTCCTCCACCCACTCCACCGGCGCGCCCGTTGGCGCTTTGCCATCCACCAGCTCGCTCTCGGCATAAAACGCCTCATCGCGCGTTGCATACCAGCCAGCATATCCGCCGAGGTAAATGTCCCCCGCGGCTTCCAGCCGCTTCCACATTTCTTGGGCGGCGGCTATGTGGCGCGGCTCCGTGGTGCGGATAAAATCATCGTTGGTGAGGTTTAAAATTCTGCCCATCTCGCGAAAATGCTCGGACACTTCATCCGTAAAGGCCTGCGGCGGAATGCCTGCGGCTTCGGCGGATTTCTCCACCTTTTGCCCATGCTCGTCCGTGCCGGTCAGGAACTTCACATTCAACCCATCAAGGCGCATATAGCGCGCAATCGCATCGCAGGCGACGCTGGTGTAAGCGTGCCCCAAATGCGGCTTGTCGTTCACATAATAAATGGGCGTGGTGATATAATAGTTCTGAGTCATGAGTCGCGAGTCCTGAGTCGTTAGAAATTGGCTTTTATACTAATGACTAGCGACTAACAACTAACAACTATCTATGCCGCCATCATGTCAAGCTGGCTGGGGTCGCACAGCGCACGAATGCTGTAGCGTTTATCGAGGTTAAACGTGTCCGTCTGCGTAATCAGCAGGTTCCCGCGCTCTGCCCACTGGCGGCGCACCGCGTGTGGCGTGGCTGCGGCAATCGCCGCCAACATTTCCGCTTCTTTGTAAAAAATTGGCGTGGCTGCGGTGTCGTGTCCGTGCACGGTCAGGCGCTGCATCGCCACCTGCCAGCAATGCAGCAGCGTGTTCCAGCTGTCGGGCGATTTGCGGTTCGCGGCTGCATCCGCAAATTGCTGGCGGGTGGCGGGGCTGGCGTTTGGCATCATCGCGGCAAGCCAGCCTTCATAACATTTCAGCGCATCTTCCGCGTGCAGCATAATCGCGTGGCCAGGGGCGCCGTAGCTCAGCGCATACAGCGCCGCATGTTCGTGCGAAGCAATGTCTGGCGCAATGTGATTGAGGATTTCACCAAAAGCCTTTGCATCGGGCGGGTTCAGTTTAAACGTGCGGCAGCGCGATTTAATCGTTGGCAAAATGCCGCCCGAAGCATGGCAAATCAGCAGCAGAATCGCACGCTCTGGCGGCTCTTCCAGAATTTTTAGCAAGGCGTTTGCCGCGTTCACATTCAGCTGATCCACCGCATCCACAATCACCACGCGCCATTCGCCTTCCGCAGGCGTCAGGCTCAAAAACTCAGGAATCTTACGCGCTTCATCCACCCCGATACTGGATTTCTCGACATGTTTTTTCGCGTCATAGGCGGGGGTAATGGTCAGCAAATCTGTGTGCGAGCCTGCGGCAATACGCCGAAATAACGGATCATCCGCCGACATTTCCATCGTGTTTTTATTTTCGCTCACCGGTGCGGCCGGTTCGCCAAATAAGCTCATGCTCGGCGCTTCTTGCTCCGCTTTCAGCGCGCCTTGGGAAAGCAAAAACCGCGCGAAGCGATAGGCCAGCGTGGCTTTGCCAATGCCCTTGTGCCCCGTCATCAAGTACGCGTGGTGAATCAGCCCGCGGTTAAATTCATGCAGAAAACGCTGCTCGGCCTCTTCGTGCCCGAACAGCATCGGGTTCTCACGCGGGCGGGGAATTTCCAACTGTTTTTCTTTGGCCATATGCGTTTATGCGGCAGCAACAGGCTTCAGCGCAAGGCCGAAGCGGCGGTTAATCACCACAATCATTTCCGCATGCACTTCTTCGGCGCTGCGTGCAGCATCCACCCGCTGAATGCGCGCGGGGTGTTTGGCGGCTAGTGCGGCAAAGCCCGCGTGCAGCTGCTCGTGATAGGCTAGTCCCATCGACTCAAACCGCGACTCCGCCACGTTGCCGCGCGTATCCGTGCGGGCGAGGCCAATGCTTGGCGGCACATCCAGCCACAGCGTCAAATCTGGCGCAAGGTTGCCAAACAGCTGCGCGTACAGCTGGTCGAGCCACGCTGTGCCCACGCCCTTCGCGATGCCCTGATAGACATACGTGGAGTCATAAAAACGGTCGCACAGCACCCACTGGCCGTGGGCCAGCGCAGGACGTATTTTAGTCTGCACGTGGTCATAGCGCGCGGTCATGAACAGCAGGGATTCCGTGGTTGCATCCCAGCGATCCACCGCGCCACTCACCACCAATCCGCGAATCGCTTCACCGCCTGCGGAGCCCCCCGGTTCACGCGTCACGCAGGTGGCAAGCCCTGCCTGCGCGAAGGCCTGCGCGAGTAATTTTACTTGCGTGGATTTGCCCGCCCCCTCGCCGCCTTCCAGCGTGATGAAGCGTGCGCCGCTCATTAGAGCCCCAATGCCCGCGGAATCCGCGCGAAGAAGCCCAACTTCTCCACTTGCGTTGCGGCCACCAACGGCACCGTTTTGGTGCTGCCGTTGGGCAGGGTAATGGTCAATTTCCCAAACTCCTGCCCCGCAGCCACAGGTGCAACCAACGGCCCCTGATAAGTAGCGCTGAGCTTGATTGCATCGCGGCCAAGTTTCGGCAGCGTCAGCAACAGGTCGGAGGCAACGGTCAATGCAATTTCTTGCTCTTTGCCCATCCACACTTTTGCCTTCACCACGGGCGTGCCTGCTTTAAACGCAATCACGTTATCAAAGTTCTGAAAGCCCCAGCTAAGCAGGCGCTCGCCTTCCGACGCGCGTTCCGCTTCCGATCCCAGACCATTCACCACCAACACAAGGCGACGCCCCGTGGTTGGGTGTTTCGCCGCCAGCGTAATGCCATAGCCCGCCGCGTCCGTATGGCCGGTTTTAATGCCATCCACCCCAAGTGCTGCATTGTTCAACAGCAGGTTGCGGTTATATTGGCGAATATTGTGGTAAACGAATTCGCGTTCGCTCACGAGCGGATAATATTCCGGAAAATCGCGCACCAGCGCTGCGCCAAGCACCGCCAAATCATGCGGAGTGGTCACATGTTCTGGGTTTGGCCAACCGCTTGCGTCCACAAAATTCGTGCCCGTCATGCCCAGCTTTTTCGCGGTTTCGTTCATTTGTGCGGCGAATGCGGCTTCGGAACCGGCAATCCCTTCCGCCACCACCACGCATGCGTCGTTGCCGGATTGAATGGCAATGCCGCGCAGCAGGTCTTGCAGCGCCACTTGTTCGCCCAGCGGCACAAACATTTTCGAGCCCTGAATGCGCCATGCTTTTTCACTCACCGTGAACTGGCTGTCCATGGTCAGCGTGCCCTGCTTCAGGCGGTCGAACACCATATACAGCGTCATCATTTTCGTCATCGAGGACGGATACATTTTTGCATCCGCCGCTTTCGAGGCCAGCACATCGCCCGTTGTGTAATCCATCAAATACATGTGGCTTGCAGGCGTTTGCAGTGCCGAGCCATCCGCCGCCACAACAGGCATCGCCGCTGCGTTGCTGCGCAAGCTCAAATCAAGCGTGGCTTCTGCGGAGGTTTCCTCGCTCACTTCCGTTTGTGCGGCTGGCGCAGGCTTGGGTGCCGCTGCTGCTTTCTTTGCCGCATAGGAAGGTTGAACAAACGCGCTCGTAATGAGCAAAGCTGCGGCCAAAAGCCACATTGCACGCTTCAGCATAACGTCATTCCTTTAGTAATTATTTGAGAACCGTTTTGGGATTTATGCCCAAGCGTTCCAATTGAGCAAGCACTCGTGCGGATTCATCAACATCTGTGTAAGGCCCCATCCGCACCAGATAGAGTGTGCCGGAATCCGGCGCTGCTTTTGGCTCCACAAATGCTTTGCCAATCTGCATCACTTTGCTTTGCATTTTCGTCGCGTTGATTTTGTTAGCAAACGCCCCCAGTTGCAAATAATGCCCTGCGCCTGCGGCTACTTCTTCACTCACTTTTTCGGCGGTTGGTGCGGTATATTCCGCTTCCTGCAATGCCGCGAAGGGGGATGCATCCTTCACGTCTTTTGGCGCTGCGCGTGGTGCAGCAGCGGCAGCCACGGGTGCCGCCGCCACGGGCGCATCCAAATCATGGGACGTTACTTCCATCACATCCACCGCGTCATTCGTTTCCTGCGGCACCGCGGCCGATGCGCTACGCACGGGGTTCACCGCGCTCATCCACGACGATTTTCCGGCATCCGCATCGGCGTATTTTTTCTCGGCATAAGGCAGCACTTCCTGCGCCACATCGATGGATTTGGGGTCACGCCCTTGGGCCAATAATGCGGCGAAACGCTCGCTCTCTTGCGGCAAATATTCCACACGCACACGGCCAACGCCTTTGGCAATCAAGCCAATTTCCTTCGCGGCCGCGCGGCTTAAATCGATAATACGCCCTTTGGAAAATGGCCCACGGTCATTCACCCGCACAATCGCGCTTTTTCCTGTTTCCAGCAGTGTCACCCGCACCATCGAAGGTAGCGGAAGCGTGCGGTGCGCCGCAGTCATTTCTTCGGCATCGAACCGTTCGCCGTTCGCCGTTTTTCCGCCATGGAATCCGGGGCCATACCACGAGGCAAGTCCCTCTTCTTTGTAATCCTTTTGCAAGCGCGGCACATAGGTTTCGCCGTCCACCGAATAGGATTGCCCCAGCTTCACATGCGGCGACATTTTTTTGCCATTTTTGAATCCGGGTACGCCTTCGGTGCTTTCCTGATGGCCGGAATAAACAGGGCGGTGCGAGCTCGAACACGCGCTGAGCAACAGCAGCGCAACCACTGCGATAGAATGGATCGGTTTCATGTATCGAGCCCTTAGTTATTTTCCAGCGTCTGCGCCAATGTGCCCACCGCTGTGGCGAAGTAGCGCGAACGGTTCCATTGTAGAATTACTTTATAATTATCCGTTACCAGATGTGCAATTCCGTTCGGTTTATCGGTATAAATGGCATAGAGTGCGACATTTGCGCCAAACTGGTTCGTCTCTTCGTTCCATGTCACCCCACGGCGTTTCCAGCCGTCAGCGCGGCGGCCATGGTTCAAGGTGTTTTCCGCGTCGGTAAAGTCCGCAGGCAGCTGCGCCTCCACGCCCCAGCCACGGTCATTTTTCCAGCCAAGCGAATGCAGGTAATTCGCCACCGACGCCAAGGCATCCGGCGTAGAATTCCAGATATCGCGGTGGCCGTCATTATCCGCATCCACCGCATATTTCAGGTAGGTGGATGGCATGAACTGGCAATTGCCCATCGCCCCCGCCCACGAGCCCGTGAGCGCCGCAGGGTCCATATTTTCCTTATCGATAATTTTCAATGCAGCAATCAGCTCGTTGCTGAAAAAATCGCGGCGGCGGCCTTCATAGGCCAAGGTCGCGAGCGAGCGCACCACCGAAAAACCGCCTTGATGCGTGCCAAAATCGGACTCAATTCCCCACAGCGCCACCACATACTGCGGCTGCACATGGTAGGTATCGCTGATATCTTCCAGCAAATCTTCATGCTCCTGCATCAGCTCGCGCCCTGTCGAAATACGACGGCTGTTGATTGTGTTGCGCAGGTATTTCTCAAGCGTGATTTTATTTTCCGGCTGTTTGCGATCCAGCGCAATCACTGTCTCGTCGGGCTCCACGCCTTCCAAAGCATATTCCACCACGCCGTGCGGAATTCCCTGCGCGATGGCTTTCTTTTTGAACTGCTCCGCCCAGCGCTCAAACCCTTCATCGCCCGCCCATGCCGGAACGGCCGATATGCCCAGAATCATTACCACCAACAGCCGCAGCACCCACGTCATGTAGCATCCATTTCAAAAAGTGAGCATCTGTTATGACGCCCCACACCCCACGCGGCAAGGCGCAAATACAGCCGCGCCGCGCCATGCATATTTCTATCGTCATCCCCGAAACTTAGTGGCAGTATGCTTGTGGAAAACCACGGTGATTCGCCATGCATTCGCTTCCGGAACGCGCGCTTACGCGCAATGCCCTCGCTCACTGCGCGCCGTTGATGGCGCGTCATGGCCTCGGCGCGCGCGTGCTGCTGGTGGCGGATGCGGCAACATGGAACGCCGCTGGCAGCGCCACCGAACACCATGCCGCCACCGCCGCTGAAACGACACGCTTTGTATTTGCCGAATCACCCGCCGCCAGCATCGCCAACGCGCAGCGCATTATGCACGCCGCGCAGGCAATGAGCGGCCTAATCGCCATCGGTTCCGGCACGCTGAACGACCTCACCAAATACGCCGCCGCACAGCTTAACTTGCCCTATCTTGTGGTCGCCACCGCCGCCTCCATGAACGGCTACACCAGCGCCACCGCGAGTTTGGAGGAAAACGGTTTTAAACACTCCCACACCGCCCGCCCCCCGCGCGCCGTGATTGCGGATAGCGATATCATCGCCGCTGCGCCGCCGCGTTTGGCGCGCGCAGGGTTTGGCGACACATTGTGCCGCAGCACGGTGGAAGCAGATATGCTGCTCAGCCATTTCCTGCGCGGCACCACCTATCCACGCGCGCTGTTCGACCGCCTGCGCGCAAACGAGCAAGCACTTGTTTCCGCCGTCGATGGCTTGGCCGCACACACGCCAGAAGCCATGGCACTGCTGATGCACGCACTGCTCGACGGTGGCGACGCGATGACCGAATTCGGCAGCAGCGCCGTGGCCAGCCAAGGCGAACATATGCTGGCGCACACGCTGGAACTGCTCGCCCCCGCGCCTGCCCATGCGCTCTATCACGGCGAGCTGATCGCCATCACCACCCTCACCATGGCGCAGCTTCAGGAACAGTTTTTGCAGCACCCGCCGCACATCCGCGCATTGCCGCGCACTCCCGCCCATTTCACAGTTTTCGGCGCGGATGCCGCAACGCTGCATGCCAACTATCAACAAAAACAACTCGCCGCGCCTGAGGCCATGCAACACCGCGTGCAGGAAGAATGGAAAACTATCAGCGCCACCATTGCCGCCATCCTGCGCCCCTCGGCGCAACTAGCGCAGTTATTCGCCCGCATTGGCCTTGCCACCGAGGCTACTGAGGCAGGCTTCAGCGCCGAAACCTACGCAACCGCACGCGCCCACGCCTATCTCACGCGTGAGCGTTTCACGTTCTTAGACATCGCTGAAATGAGCGCACACTAGCCGCGCCCGCGGTAATTTTGAACGCCCGTATCCGGCACCCAGAGGCCTTTTGGCGCTTCGCCCGTTTGGAAGAAAATATCGATCGGCAACCCACCGCGCGGATACCAATAGCCGCCAAGGCGCAGCCACGCCGGCTCAATCGCTTCGATAATACGCTTAGCGATCATCACCGAGCAATCCTCGTGGAACGCCCCGTGGTTGCGGAAGCTATGCAAAAACAGTTTTAGCGATTTGCTCTCCACAATCCATTTGCGCGGCACGTAATCAATCACGAAATGGGCGAAATCGGGCTGCCCCGTTTTTGGGCAAAGCGAGGTGAATTCTGGCGCGGTGAAGCGCACAAGGTAATCCACGTTCATATGCGGATTTTCCACGCGCTCCAACACTGCCTCTTCCGGCGTTTTTGGCAGTGGCGTTTGTTCGCCCAGTTGTGTCAGGTTTTCAGTGCTCATGCGGCGTGGGTAACGGCTTGCGGCCGCCGCGTCAAGCCACAGAATCAAAAGGCACCATTATACGCGCCACTCCAAAAACCAGTAAGATACTGTATTAAAATAAAAATGTTTCACGTGAAACATTCTGGCTTAGCAGGGCGGCAACCCATTCGCCTCAAACCCCTTACGCCGCAGCACACAGCTATCGCAATGGCCGCAGGCAACGCCTTCAGGGCTTGGGTCGTAGCAGGAAATGGTGGTGGAATAATCTACCCCAAGCCGCACGCCTTGGCGGATAATTTCGGCCTTGCTCATTGCAATAATCGGCGTGTGGATGGTGATATGCTGCTTGGCCTCCACGCCATAGGCCGTCGCCAAATTCGCAGTTTTTTCGAAGGCTTCAATGAACTCTGGCCTGCAATCCGGATAGCCAGAATAATCCAGCGCGTTCACGCCAATAAAAATATCATACGCCCCCAGCACCTCCGCCCACGCCAGCGCGAAGCTGAGGAAAATCGTGTTACGCGCCGGCACATAGGTGATGGGAATCCCGTGCGAAATATCGAAATCGCTGCGATCCTTCGGCACAGAAATATCATCCGTCAGTGCCGAACCGCCGAACAGGCGCAGGTCAATATCCGCGATTTTATGTTCCTTTGCGCCCAGCGTTTTCGCCACATTCACCGCGGCTTTCAGCTCCACCGCATGGCGCTGGCCATAGCGAAAGCTCAGGCAATAGACCTCAAACCCCTGCTCGCGCGCCAGCGCCAGCGTGGTGGCGGAATCCAGCCCGCCCGAAAGTAACAGCACCGCTTTTTTCATTATTCAATCCCCAGCATCTTGTGCGTTTGCAGCGACAGGCGATACCCATGCGCCATCGCCAGTTCCAGCGCCCGCGCCTGATTGGCCGCGTTGCGCGCTTTGTCGTTCACATCCATCGGCTGCACATAAATGGGCGTGCCATAGGCCGCTTGCCCCACCTGCCCCACCTCGCGGTAATGCGGGTGATCCGCCGAAATAATGAACTTCAATGCATCCGCCCGCGCCAGCACATCTGGCCGCAGCGGGTGATAGCGCCCATCGCTCATCTTGGGGGAACAGACGATATTCACTTCCGCCGGAACATCGCGCCACAAGGTGCCGTTCGTTTCAATCTGCACGCGCAGTCCGCGCGCCAGCAATTCCCTGCAAAGCGGCGCAATCTCTTGGCGGAATGGCTCGCCGCCCGTAATCACCACCAGCCGATGCGTGCTACCCGCCAGCGATTCAATCTCAGCCAGAACTTCTTGCAACGTCATGTCATGAAATGCTTCAAATTCCGTGTCGCAGAAATCGCAGGCAAGGTTGCAGCCGCCAAGGCGCACGAACACTGCAGGATGCCCCACAAACGGCCCCTCGCCTTGCAGCGTTTTGAACATCGCCACCAGCTTCAGGGTCGAGCCATCGCCCTTTTCAGGGGGGCGGATTGGGTTGTTGCCGAACATCTTGCTTGCCTCGTAATGGGCGGCTACACTAGACGCCCGATGACAAAACTGCAAGACACCGCATATACCCCGCGCCGCATCGTGCTATGGCTACTGCTTCTGTGCGTGTTTTTTGTGGCGGGGCATGCGCAGGCACTGCCCGTCATCCGCGCCAGTATCCATGGCGCAACGGGTGCCATTCCCCTGTCGCTCGAAGTGGCCGCAACCCCCCAAATCCGCGCGCGCGGCCTCATGCAGCGCACCACCCTCGCCCCGAACGACGGTATGCTCTTCGCCTTCCCGCGCGCAGAACGTATTTCGTTCTGGATGAAAGATACGCCGCTGCCGCTCGATATTCTCTTTGTAGGCGCGGACGGCAAAATCACCCATATCGCACACGATACCACGCCGTTTTCGCTTACCCCCATCGATAGTGGCGCAGCCTTCCTGACCGCGATTGAACTGGCCGCTGGCCGCGCCAAACGCGATGGAATTCGTGTGGGCGCCACTGTTCACTTCACCTTACCGAAGGATGTTCATGTTGAGTAAATTGGCCAGCCTAGTGTGTGTTCTGCTGATGGCGCACAGCGCCTTTGCGCAAGTCACGCCGCTTATTTTCGAGCGCGAGAATATCACCATTGAATCCCCCGCCCCGCGTGCGCTGAAGGAAGGCGAAACCCCGCCACCAACCCACGCCCCGCTGGTGTACGACGTGGAAATCCGCCCTGAGGATGCCTTGCGGCTGGAATATATTCACACGCTGAATAACTTAAACGACACCAGCGGCGTGATGATTGCCTTCACCGCCCCAAGCGTGGTGGCACTGCCGGTGATGCAGGTGCCCACCGCTGTGGATGCCCTGTTTGTGATGAGCAACGGCACGATTGTGCAAATGCTGCCGAACGTGGTGCTTGCGGATATCAATCAAGAAATCGTGGCGAAAGAGCCAATAAAAGCCTTTTTGTTCCTGAAGGCAGGCAGCATTGCGGCACAGAAAATTCGCCCCTACGATGTAGTGATTGGCAAGAAATTCTTGGCGGCGCCACCGCTGCTTAAATAGGCAGCGCCTCAAGAATCACAAATGCTTGCGCGTGGGGATATTCATCCACCAAACTGAGATGTATCACCGCCTGATGCCCTTTGGGCGTGAGGTATTCCAGCGCTTCGCGCGCGCCGCCATGTAGCGCAATCGTGGGCTTGCCGCTGGGCAGATTCACCACTTCAATGTCGCGCCAGAAAATGCTGCCGCCTGCGCCAACACCTGTGCCCAGTGCTTTGCCTAACGCCTCTTTGGCGGCGAAGCGTTTGGCGTAGGTGGAGGCAGTTCCGTTGCGTTTGCCGCCGCTGCTGCGGCGCTGCGCTTTGGCTTGTTCGCCTTGCGTAAATACGCGCGCTTCGAAGGCAGCGCCAAATCGCGCAAGGCTGCGCTCGATGCGGGTGATGTCGCAAATATCGCTGCCGATTCCTAAAATCACAGTCGCGCCTCGTCCATATGCCAGCGCATTTTGTGAATGGCGCGCTCCAGCCCCATAAACACCGCTTCGCCAATCAGGAAATGGCCAATGTTCAGCTCGTGCAGCTCGGGGATAACTGCGATTGCGCCCACGTTGTCGAACGTCAGGCCGTGCCCTGCATGCATCTCGAGCCCCATGGCTGCGCCTTGCTTTGCGGCGCTTTGAAGCGCGGGCAGTTCGCCTCCCGTTTCTGCGTATTTTCCCGTGTGCAACTCCACGATATCCGCGCCGATGCGGGCGGCGGATTCCAGCTGCGCCAGCTCAGGGTCCACGAACAGCGACACACGAATGCCCGCGGCTTTGAACGGAGCGATATACGCGCGCAACGCGGCTTCTTGCCCCGCCACATTCAACCCGCCTTCGGTGGTACGCTCCTCGCGTTTTTCGGGCACAAGGCACACGGCGTTTGGCTTGATTTTTAGGGCGATGGCTTGCATTTCCGCGTTGGCGGCCATTTCAAAATTCAGTGGCAACGCTACTTCGTTTTTAATGCGCGCGATGTCTTCGTCGCGGATATGGCGGCGGTCTTCGCGCAGGTGGGCGGTGATGCCGTCTGCCCCCGCCGCGCGCGCCAATTGCGCCGCTGCCACTGGGCATGGGTGCAGCCCGCCGCGCGCATTGCGCAGCGTGGCCACGTGGTCGATATTCACGCCGAGGCGAAGTAGATGGGGCTTGCTCATGCCCGCGTTTTACACGCGTGGGCGCAGATCACCAAATAAAAAGGAGAGGCTTATAGCCCTGCGAAGGGGGTGGAGTTATCCGTAGCGGCCGCTTGACGCTGGCTTTCCACCTGTTTTTTATGGCTGCCGCGGGTGAGCAAATGGGCGGTGAGCGCCCCCACCACGCCACAGAAAATACCAGCGGTGACCACGCCGATGCGACTTTCTTCCGGCATGCGCTTCCAGCTCCAGCCCGTGGGCGCGGCTTTTTTGAAGAGCTTAATGTAATCCTCCGCCAGTGCGTGTTCCGCTTGCTGCACAGCCTTTTCGGCATCCGCCATCCATGGGCTGCTGGCGAGTTTTTCAATATCCGTCACCACCGTTGGTGCCGCAAGGTTGGGGATACGGTATTCCTTCACAACACTAGGAAGATGCACCAATTCATTGGCTTCATTCAGCATCATGGGGCTGCGCGCCTCGCGGATTACCGTCATGGGGGTGGCGCCTGTATGCACATGCTCTACCCCAATCACATCCTCAGGTGCGTTGCGCAACAGTTCCAGCCCCTCGCGTGCTTCCACGGCTTGTTGGTAGCGCGGTGTTCGGGTTAGTGCGTGTTGACCTTTGAGGAATTTTTCGCTGGTTTCTACGCTGTGTTTTTCTGCTTCCCAACCATCCACCACATCGAACATATCCTGCACGGGCTTTGGCACAGGCTCTGCGCTCTCTGCGCGGCCTTGGGTTTGGTGAATCAGGGTTTCGATATGATCGGTATCCGCGCCGCGGCGCAGTTCATCGAACAGAATACGGATGCCTTTGGAAGAGAAAATCGGGTGATGAATTTGTCGGATGAACTGGTTGGATAGCACGTTATATGCCCCTGCAACCCCAACCGCACCGCCAAGCACACCGCCCGCGATGACGCTATTGCTATGTCGGTGTGTGGTGTCGTTGGTCATCAATCCATTGTCCTCATACAAAAAAGGGGAGCTTCCGGAGTTAAGAGAAGCCCCCCTATTTTTTCACTCACGCGCGCTTAACCGCGTGCTGGAGCTGCTTCCACTTGGGCTTGCTCTTCCACCTTTTTGGTGTGGCTGCCGCCGAACAGTGCATGCATTACTTTTGCACCCACAACGATACCTGCAACCGAAGCCAGACCAATCAGCGCTTTCTCTTTGGTGTTGCCACCGTTAAAGCCTGCGAAGAATCCGTTTGCTTTGCGAACCCCAACGATTGCTGACTTTTCAAGTTTCGCAGTCATTTTTTCAAGTGCTGGCTTTGCTTTTTCAATGGTGTGCTTGCCAACGGTTAGGTCCTTGCCGAGTTCTTTTTCAGCAACACTTATCGTTTTGGTTACATCGCCCTCAAGCTTGAAGGTCAACTCGTGAATACCTTCTTTAGCGGCAGCCACTTCCACCTCGCTTGCCTTTGCAAGGTCAACGGCTTTGATGTCTCTTGCTTTGCCAACTGCCTCGCGTGCAGCTTTGGTTTTGTCTGTAGTATCCGCAAGGGTTTTGTCGAACATTTCCTTGTAGGCTACTTTGGTTTCTTTCGCAGCTTCCTTGGTGGTTTCTGTTGAAGCGTCTTTCGCCGCGTCTTTCGCAACTTCTTTTGCTGCTTCTGGGAACAGTTGCTTCTTGATGCCGCTGTTTGCGAAGTAGTTATCTGCAAGGGTGTATGCACCCACACCGCCAGCAGCGCCACCAATGACGCCTGCGGCACCCATGCCTTTTTTCTCTTCGACCGGTGCGACTTCCGTTGCTTCGGTTACTTGTGTTTCTTCAGCCATGTTTAACTCCTTTAAAAAATTCCGTCTTATTATTTGTTATACGCTAGTTTCGGTGGTTGGTGTGTGAAGATTGTGTGACAATTCACTCCACCGGTATTTTTCGTTATGCGATCCCCATGCCTTGTTGTTGTGCTTGACGCTCGGCTTCCACGCGGTTGGTGTTTTTGCCACCGAAGAGCTTGTGAACGACAAAGCCGCCAACAACAGCCGCCGCAACAACGCCGCCAATAACCTTACCTTTGCTGGTGGTGCTGAGGCCTTTGAAGTTAAAGCCATGGCCTGCATCTTTGCCTGCACTGCGCACGCTGGACACGAAATTCTTTTCGGATTGCGTGGTTGCTGCTTTCAGTGTTTTTTCGACATTCGCGGCTTCTACGGCCTTGCCTGCTTCTACACCGGAGGGTAGTTTGCCAATACCACCCAACGCCACTTTTTTGTTGCCAAGCTTGAAGTTAGCTGTGTGCAGTTTGTCGGCGCCGGCTTCTGCGAATTTCAAGTCTTTCACTTTGGAGAAGTCTTGGATGCCTTTGGCGTCGCTGATGGATTTCTGAGCGGCTTTCAGATCTGGCTTTGCTTCCATTACCTTGGCGAAGTTCTCGGTGTAGGTTTTGGACGCGCCCTTGGCGATTTCCGGATCCAGCGATGCGGCCTTCTTGATGTTCTCGCTGACGATATACTTATTGCCGTAATGGCCTGCTGCGACGCCTGCGCCCGCTGCGCCAACCACACCGCTTACGCCGATGCCACCGCCTTGTTCGTTATCGTCACTCATAGTCCACTCCTAATTTCGTATTCTATAGTACCGTTATACCGTACTTTAGAGGGCAGTAGTGTGAAGATTGTGTGACAAATGCTGTGGGAATGGGGTTACACCCGTTCCACCGCTTGCACCACATCTTTGGCGCGCAAGCTGGTGATAATGCCTGATAAATGGCGGGCATTTTTGACTTCTACGTCGATCAGAAGCTCGAAAAAGTCGGTACTGCGGTTGGTGATTTTGAGGTTGGCGATGTTGCCTTCGTCCTTCGCGATGACGTTGGCGACGCTTGCCAAAGCGGCGGTTTCGTGGCTCACGCTCATTTTTAGGCGGCCGACGAACAGCTCGTCCTGACCGCTGCTGTCCCATGCCACGTCGATCCATTTTTCGGGGCTGTCGGCGAAGTTTTCGAGGGTGTCGCAGTCCATGGTGTGGATGGTGATGCCCTTGCCCGTGGCCACGATGCCGACGATTTTATCGCCCGGAATGGGATGGCAGCAGCCTGCGTAATGGATGGCCATGCCCGGAACGAGGCCTTTGATAGGCATGGGGATGTTCTTTTTGGCTTTCTTTTTGAAGCTGGCGATATCGAACGGGTTTTTGACGCCTGCGGATTCGGATTTGCGGGTGTGGAACACCGCATCGAACACCTGATTGCGGTTGATGATGCCCTCGCCCACCTCGGCGTATAAGTCGTCCGCTGTGGGGCGCTTGAACACGGCTAGTGCGGGTTCCAGCATTTTGTCGGTTAGCTCGTGGCCTTCTTGCTTGAAGGTTTTGGCGAGGATGGCCTTGCCCAAGGTCACGTATTCGTCGCGCTGCTGGTCGCGGATATAGCGGCGGATTTCCGACTTCGCTTTGCCGGTGACCACGAACCGCTCCCATGTGGGGGATGGGGTTTGGGTTTTGGCGGTGATGATTTCCACCTGATCGCCGTTTTTCAGGGTGTGTTTGAGCGGCACAATGCGGCCGTTTACCTTGGCGCCCACGCAGGTGAAGCCCACGCCGGAATGCACCGCGAAGGCGAAATCCACAGGGGTGGAGCCGCGCGGCAGGGCGATAATGTCGCCCTTCGGTGTGAAGGCGAACACTTGGTCGTGGTACATTTCGAGCTTGGTATGCTCCAGAAACTCTTCTGCACCTTCGGACTGCTCCATAATTTCGAGCAGCTCGCGCACCCAGCGGTATTGCTTACCTTCGGTGCTGGCTTTGTCGGAGCCTTGTTTGTAGCCCCAGTGGGCGGCGACGCCGTATTCCGCCACGTCCTGCATGTCGTGGGTGCGGATTTGCACTTCGATGCGCTGCTGCTGCGGGCCGATGACGGAGGTGTGGATGGATTGGTAGCCGTTCACTTTTGGGGTGGAGATGTAGTCCTTAAAGTGCCCTGGGATGGTGTGGTATTTCTCGTGGATGAGGCCGAGCATGTGGTAGCATTCTCCCACCGTGTGGGTGATGATGCGGAAGCCCACAATGTCCGCCAGCTGTTCGAACGCGACGCCCTTGGATTCCATTTTTTTCCAGATGGAATAGGGTTTTTTCTCGCGGCCATAGATCTCGATGTCTTTGGGTAGGCCTGCGCCATCGGCCAAATCACGGAGGATTTCAATAACGCGCGCCACTTGGTTTTTGCCTTGGTTGCGCAGGAAATCGAGGCGTTTGATGATGGATTCGCGCGCCTCGGGGAAGAGTTCGGCGAAGGCAAGGTCTTGCAGCTCTTCCTTGATGTTGCGCATCCCGATACGCTCGGCCAAGGCGGCGTAGATCTCGATGGTTTCGCGGGCGATGCGCTGGCGCTTTTCGGGTTTTTCGATGTAATGCAGCGTCTCCATATTATGGAGGCGGTCGGCCAGCTTCACCATGAGCACGCGTAAATCCGCCGCCATGGCGATGACGAGCTTGCGGAAATTCTCGGCCTGCTTGCTGGATTCCGAAATGATTTCGAGCCGGTTCAGCTTGGTTACACCATCCACCAGCCCGCGGATTTCTTTTCCGAACATCTGTTCAATTTCATCCAGTGTGGCGTCGGTGTCCTCCACCGTGTCATGCAGGAGGGCTGTGATAATAGAAGCAGTATCTAATTTATATTGGGTGAGCTTGTAAGCCACCTCTACAGGGTGTGAAAAATAAGGGTCGCCCGAGGCGCGTTTTTGCGCACCGTGTTTCTGCATGGCATAAACATAGGCGCGGTTAATGCCATCCTCATCCACATTAGGATCATAGGCGCGGATAGCTTCAATCAGGTCGGTTTGGCGTATCATTCTTCCTTAAATATAGCGCGTGCAGCGCAGCATGGCTACGGGTTTTGCGCGGCAACCCATAGAAAGTCGGCCAGTGTGGGGTTTTTGCCAAGTGGCAATCCCCCACACTCCGCGCGCACGCTATGCGTGTATTTTTGTTGATTTACACACGCGAACCGTCATAAGCTGGGGGTCTTACCGATGGGGTTTGTTGCTATGGATGTGTGTGCGCCTTCTGAGGGTTTTTTTAGACGGTTTAGCCTGATTTTAGCCCCACTGGCTGTGTTTGTGGTGCTGCTGGCGGCGACACTGACCTTATGGAACATCACCCGCGACAATGAGGTTTGGCAATTCAAGCGCACCACCCGCCATGATTTACATGTGGCGACCCGCACCACCATTCAATATTTGCAGGATTCGTTCGAGGCGCTTGAGCGCATGCAGGACCGCTGGAATGTGAACCATGGATTTCGCGAGGAATCATGGACGCGGGATGCGGAGCACTATCTTGATGGCTATCACGCGCTGGACGGGATTATCAATCTGCGCCCCAGCGGCGCTATGTGGGACGCCTCCAAAGTGGGCGCAACGGATTATTCCCACTCCTATCTTTATGCGCGGTTGAAGGATATTCCCACCGACGCGACGGAGCCATATATCCTGAACCTGCTGAAGGATGGGGATAAGCATTTTGTGTATGTGATGCCGCTCACGGGCGATGGAATGATTGCGGCGGTCTATGATGTGGAGAACCTGCTGGAGCAGCTGATTTCGACGCTGGGGAATAATTACTATGTCACCCTCTCGGACGGAAACCGGATTGTGCTGGATACGCGGCCACGCGATTTACCGATTGAAATTTTATCGATGACGGTGGTGGGGGATTTAACGTTTCAGAACCTTGATTGGATGATTTCCATCACACCGCGCGCAGAGTTTCTGGCGACCGTGCATACCAGTTTACCAACGATTCTGCTGATTTCTGGCATTGCGCTGACGGTGCTGACCTGCCTTACTGTGTCGGCGTGGCAGCGGGTGAACCGGCGTAGCCGCGAGGCGGAGCGCGCACGGGAAATTCTCAATAATTATGCGGCGGAGCTGGAAATTTCCAAAGCCAAGGCGGAGGAAGCGACCATTGCCAAGAGCCAGTTTTTGGCCAATATGAGCCATGAAATACGCACGCCGATGAACGGGATTTTGGGCATGTCGCACCTGCTGCTGGACACCGACCCGAGCCCTGCGCAGCTGGAATATATTCGCACGATTGATTATTCCGCCAATAACTTGCTGCTGCTGATTAATGATATTCTTGACCTGTCGAAGATTGAGGCGTCGCAGTTGGTGCTGGAGTCGATTCCGTTCGATGCACGCGCGGCGATCACGAGTGCGATTAAGCTGCTGACGCCGCTGGCGCAGCAGAAATCACTGACGCTGAACGTGACGCTGGACCCTGCCCTGCCCGCCTCGGTGATGGGCGACCCTGTGCGGTTTTCGCAGGTGGTGACGAACCTTGTGAGCAATGGATTGAAATTCACGGAGCGTGGTTCTGTTACCCTGACGCTGGAATGGCGCGAGGCGACACAGTCTGTGTTCTGTGCGGTGGAGGATACGGGCATTGGTATTCCTGAGACCAAGAAGCACTTGATGTTCGAGAAGTTCAGCCAAGGGGATGCCTCGATCAGCCGCAAATATGGCGGTACGGGGCTGGGGCTGGCGATCATCAAACGGTTGGTGGAACTGATGGGCGGCGAGATTGGCTTTACCAGCACGGAAGGTGCTGGCTCGCGCTTCTGGTTCAGCCTGCCGATGGCGCCTGCATGCGACTGGCAGCCAGAGGACGGCGCAAGCGAGGACACCGCCGCAGGTGAGCGCCCCCCCGCAGCACAGGCGCGCGCACTGGTGGTGGAAGACCACCCTGTGAACAAAACCTTGCTGGTGAAGCTGCTGCAAAAATATGGCTTCGCGCAGATTGACCATGCGGAAAATGGCGCGCTTGCGCTGGAGCATATTCGCAAGCATCCGTATGACGTGATTTTCATGGATTGCCAGATGCCGGTGATGGATGGCTATGAGGCGACACGCGCCATTCGCCATGATGAAGCGCAGGGTAACAGTAAGCGGCAGCTGATTATTGCACTGACCGCCAACGCTATGGTGCAGGACCGCGCGATTTGTTTTGAAGCGGGCATGGATGAATATATGAGTAAGCCAATAGAGCCTAAAAAGTTGGATAAGATGCTGGCGCGTTGGTTCACCAAGCGCCCTAGCATGGAGGCACAGGCCACCAGCACCCCCGCCACTTCGGACGAGCCGATTAACCATGCCCAACTGGCTTCGGTGGTGGATAGCCCTGAGGAAGCGCGCAGTGTGCTCGATATGTTTTTCGACCTTGCGCTGAAGAAGCTGGGGGAGATGGGCAACCTGCTGCGCGCCGAGGATGCGCAGGAATGGAAGCGCGCGGCGCATTTTATTAAAGGCTCTGCCCTTTCGACGGGGGTGACGCGGGTGCATGTGCTGTGCGCAGAGGCGGAAAAACAGTTCGATGTAAATTATAACACGAAAAAAGAGCTGCTTAGGGCGCTGCTGACTGAACTCGCGATTGCGCGCGACCATGCGCATCAGCGCTATCCGTTGGCGGATTAACCCCCTTGGGCATGCGCCGCACTTCCTGATTCATGGAGAAAAGTTTACCAGTAACCTTGACACGCTATCAGGGCGTGCCTATATGCCCACACGCGTCGCGATAAACATGGCAGAAAACTTAGCTGTTTTTGAGTTTTTCGCCGCCGCGACAAGATAATTTCACTAACTCACGTTAGATTTTTTTGGAGGCTATTTATGACGTCACTTCGTCCATTGCATGACCGCCTGCTGGCTCGCCGCCTTGAAGGTGAAGAGAAAACCGCTGGCGGGATTATCATTCCCGATACCGCAAAAGAAAAACCGATTCAGGCTGAAGTTCTGGCCGTTGGCCCCGGTGCGCGCGACGACGCAGGCCGCATCATCCCCATGGAAGTAAAAGTGGGTGACATTGTGATGTTCACCAAATGGGGTGGCACGGAAGTGAAAATCGACGGCGAAGAGCTGCTCGTGCTGAAAGAAAGCGATGTGATCGGCATCGTCGACAAAAGCGCAGCGAAGAAAAAAGCTGCTTAAATTTATGTCATTCTGAGGCGAAGCCGAAGAATCTCCATGAGATCCTTCGCTGCGCTCAGGATGACACCTAAAACCACAACAAGGAGACTATCATGGCTAAACAAATTCGTTTTGGTACCAGCGCGCGTGATCAGATTTTGATCGGTGCGAACATTCTGGCGGATGCGGTTAAAGTAACCCTCGGGCCCAAAGGCCGTAACGTGGTGCTCGACAAATCCTATGGCGCGCCACGCGTGACCAAGGACGGCGTGTCGGTAGCGAAAGAGATTTCGCTCAGCAACAAGTTCCAAAACATGGGCGCACAAATGCTGCGTGAAGTAGCAAGCAAAACCAACGACCTCGCCGGTGACGGCACGACGACCGCAACCGTTCTGGCGCAGACCATCGTGGTGGAAGGCAGCAAGGCAGTGGCCGCTGGCTTGAACCCTATGGACCTGAAACGCGGTATCGACAAGGCGGTTGAGGCTGTTCTTGCGGCGGTGAAAGCTGTTTCGAAGCCAATCAAGAGCCAAGAAGAAATCGCGCAAGTGGGCACGATTTCGGCGAACGGCGACCGCGCTATCGGCGACAAAATTGCCGAAGCAATGGACCGCGTGGGCAAAGAAGGCGTGATCACGGTTGAGGAAGCAAAAGGCTTCGATTTCGAGCTGGATGTGGTGGAAGGGATGAACTTCGACCGCGGCTATCTCAGCCCATACTTCGTGACCAACGCTGAGAAAATGACCGTTGAGCTGGACAACCCACTCATCCTCATTTTCGAGAAAAAACTGTCGAGCCTGCAGCCATTGCTGCCTGTGCTTGAGTCGGTGGTGCAAGCACAGCGCCCACTGCTCATCATTGCAGAAGATGTGGAAGGCGAAGCGCTGGCCACCCTCGTGGTGAACAAGCTGCGCGGCGGCCTGAAAGTGGCTGCGGTGAAGGCTCCTGGCTTCGGCGACCGCCGCAAGGCAATGCTGGAAGATCTGGCCATCCTGACCCAAGGTCAGGTGATTTCGGAAGACCTCGGTATCAAGCTTGAGACCGTGAACCTTTCGATGCTGGGTAAAGCAAAGCGCGTGACCATCACCAAAGAAGACACCACCCTCGTGGATGGCGCTGGTGATAAGAAATCGATCGAAGCGCGTTGCGCCCAAATCAAAGCGCAAATCGAAGAAACCACGTCGGATTACGACAAGGAAAAACTGCAAGAGCGTCTGGCGAAACTCTCGGGCGGCGTTGCTGTTCTGAAAGTGGGCGGCGCGACCGAAGTGGAAGTGAAAGAGCGCAAAGACCGCGTGGATGATGCACTGCATGCAACCCGCGCTGCGGTGGAAGAAGGTATCGTCCCCGGTGGCGGCGTGACCCTGCTCTACGCTACCCGTGCACTCGACAAAGTGAAAGCCGTGAACGACGATGAGCGCGCTGGTATCAACATCATCAAACGCGCCCTGCAAGCGCCGATCCGTCAGATCGTTGCGAACGCAGGCCTTGATGGCGCTGTGGTTGCGGGCAAACTGCTCGAAAGCCAAGACACCAACTACGGTTTCGATGCACAAACCCTCGAATATACCGACATGATCAAAGCCGGTATCATCGACCCAACCAAAGTGGTGCGTTGCGCGTTGCAAGACGCCGCTTCCATCGCTGGCCTCATGATCACCACCGAAGCATTGGTGGCGGATGAGCCAGAAGACAAAAAAGCATCCGCTGGTGGCGCCGATATGGGCGGCATGGGCGGAATGGGTGGCATGGGCGGTATGGATTTCTAGCCACACCCACTATTCACCATTTTTTAATACAAAGGGCGGGGATTTTCCCCGCCCTTTTCTTTTGTAAAAACGGCTCATTTCCTTGCTATTTCTGTCAAAACGACCGCTTGTTTTTGTCCCAAACGCGATGATTTTTAAGGGCACAAATGCCCCCTTCCCCACCCCAAACTGTCATGAAACCTTCACATTCAGAGGGGTTTTGTTGTGGTACATTAAAACAGTGAGGGAGTGTCCCCTCGACAGTATTTTGGGATTGAATGCAGGAAGAAACCGTACAGAAACAGACCGATACGCAAAAAGCGCATGCATCTGTGTTCGCCAAGGAGAAAACCTATGGCGAGCGGATGTATCACCGCATTTTCGACGTGGGCACCAATTTCTGGGTGAACCTGATTCTCTCTGGCATCTTCACCTTCTGGGTGAAGCACTATGAAAAGCCTATCTGGGGCGAAGGCACGATGCTTGGTAAGCTTGGCATTGGGAACAACTGGTACAGCAGCCACATCAAAAAAAATGTACAGAATCTAGGAGATATGCACGCAGCTGGCATTAAATGGCTTGCAAACGGCCGCTTCCTTAAAAGTGAAATATTTGGATTAAAAACGGAAACTCTGCGTGAAAAACGCGCGGAGTCTATTGTTAACGTGTTCACGCTGCAAACCCCTGGGCATTTCATTATGATCCCGAGCGTGGTGCTGGGTGGCAAATACAAATCGAAGATTGTCGAGTATTTTGACCGCAAGCATTATGGCGACGCCGCGATGAATAGCGACGAGATGAAAGAACGCCATCACCGCGTGGCGATGGAAGAACGCCCCACCTTTATGGGTGCCGTGATGGGCCGCATCGGTGGGATGGCCATTAACATGGGGCTGGGTAGCTTGATTGGCTCGCCAGACAACTTGCTCAACAAACTCGGCCTTAAGAACTTTAAAGGGATTGACCCAACGGCGGGTAAGGTTGGCGAACATGTTGCCTCTGCCTTGCATGATGTGTCGCCAAAAAGCATGGGCAAAGCCAATGAATGGCTTGCCAAGAATGGATTCAACGAAACGGGTAAAGTGAATGAGCTAAGCCGCTTCCTTGCGCAGGACGTGATGTATACTATTTCTACGTCCTCGACCATTCATCCCGTGGTGAATTTCATGCGCCGGATTTTACCGGGGATGACGGTTAAGCCTGTGGAATCCCCTGCAAAAATCATCGCTGCTGAAGCGCCTACGCTACGCACGACGCATGCGGCAAAAGAAGCCGCGAAAGAAACGACTATCGAAAAAGAAGAAGCGCAGCACCACCCGCGTCATCACGACAAACCCTCGCATCACGTGACGCATGCGCACAAGGAATCCACCGTGGCACCCCGCCATGAACACCATCACGCCCACGCCGGAGCATAACAGACACGCATGACGACCGAGCCTACAGTTAGCCCTGCCGAACACAAAGCGAACCTCTCGCCTGCGGCTAGCATTGCGTCGAGCGTTTCGGATGAACTGAGCGCAGCGCGCACGAAATCTACAGCGGCTCAGTTTGAGATTGCGCGCAAGACAGACAAAGATGGGAAGCCTATTCGCACTTTTATTTCTACAGGCGAAAAAATTCACAATGAATTGACCTATCGCGGCATCGATTGGCTGCTCAATTCTGCATTCGGCGTGGCATTTACCTATGCTACCCAGCGCACTGAGATTGGCCGAAAACTTTGGTCAAAACCTCTTAAAAAAGCTTTCGTTACGGTTTTTGAGCCGATTGTTCATGCTGTTGGTGGTAGTAAAACCGCTTTAGACAAATCTGCCGGTTATGGCGTGATGTTCCTATCCATTATGTTCGGCGGCACGGTTACGGTTCCGCCACTTATGGCGATGGAAAATCCAAAAAACAAAGTGCCTTTCATTAAGCGCTTGGACACGTGGATTTACGGCAAAGATAAAGTCGAGAACGACCCAAAGTTCCAACAGGCATATGAAGAAATTAAGCATCAGCCAAAGAAGGACTTCAAAACGGGGATGAAAACCCGCTTTATTGCGCTGGCGCCATTGTTGGCGGTTACTTTGTATGAACCAAGCCATCTATTCCTCAAAAAGCATTTCTATGACCGGATCATGCGCGGCACCAAATTCGTTGGTGAAAAAATGGGCTTGGGCAAAACCGAATATTGGGCTGGAAAAAGCGTAGAGAATATTGGTTCAAAAACTGCCGAAGAAGCTGCAAAAATTCCTAACAACTGGCAAGAGCTTCACGACACGGTTGCTTTCGACTTCGGGCTTACGATTTTCTATTCGTTCTTGCATGAGGTTGCCTACAAGCTGTTTGCGAAGAAAAACGACGATGCGCTGAATCGTAAGGAAGCGCAGAAGCGTGCAGCGGCGGAAAAACAGGTGGAGCCTAAGAAGGAAACGCCTTCGGTGGAGGAAAAGCCTCAGCATCATTCTGTGGCGAAGGATGGGGCGGAGGAGCATGCGCAGGCGCATGAGAAGCCGCACCACCATGTTAGCCATGTGACGGAGCGCGCGGTGCTGCAACCGCATCACCAGAGCGAAGCGCAGCTGGCGTAACGCCATTATTCCTGAATGGACAGCATGGCGCGGGCACGCTAAACCTCGCGCATGACTCAGGCTGAACTTTTGTATGATTATTGGTATGTGGCCGCACATGCGCCTGCGCTGGCGCGCGGGGCGATGTTGCCGGTGACGCTTCTAGGCCAGCAGGTGCTGCTAGTGCGCGGAAAGGACGGCGCAGTTTCGGCGCTGAAGGATTTTTGCCCCCACCGCGGAATTCCGCTGCGCTACGGCTCGTTCGATGGCTGCGAGGTGGAATGCTGCTATCACGGCTGGCGCTTTGATATGCAGGGCAGCTGCACGGCCATTCCCTCGCTGGTGGAGGAAAAAACCGACATTGGCAAAATTAAAACCGGCCGTTTTGAGTGTGTGGAGCAAGACGGGCTGATTTGGGTGTATGTGACGGATCCGCTGAAGCCGAAAGCACCCGAAACGCCGCCACCTGCGATGCCTGCACCGATTTTAGGTGGGTTTAAACTGGTGGATTCGCTTCACTTCCCGTGCATGATTGACCATGCGGTGATTGGGCTGATGGACCCTGCACATGGGCCGTTTGTGCATCGCTCGTGGTGGTGGCGCAGCAAGCGCTCCATTCACCCGAAATCCAAGCATTTTGCGCCAACGCCGCGTGGGTTTAAAATGGTGGCGCACCGCCCCTCCTCCAACTCCCGCGCGTATAAAATTCTGGGCGGCGACCGCACGACGGAAATTGCGTTTCAGCTGCCCGCCTTGCGCACGGAACATATCACGATTGGCAAGCACCATGTGGTGTTGCTGACGGCGCTGACGCCGACGGATGCGACCAACACGGTGCTTCACCAGTTCATGTATACGACCATTCCGCTGTTGAACTTTTTGCGGCCACTGCTCATCCGCTTTTTTGGTAAGCCATTCCTGCAGCAGGATTTGCGGGTGGTGAAGATGCAGCAGGAAGGCCTAACGCCGAACCACCCCGCCCTGCTGCTGATGGGCGACGCGGACGCGCAGGCGCTGTGGTATTATCGCCTCAAGAAAGAAGCGCAGGCCGCCGCTACCGAGGGGCGCCCATTCGCCAACCCGCTGCGGAAAAAAACGCTGAAGTGGCGTAGTTAGGGCTCTTATTGCATCGGAAAATGCTTGTCATTCCTGCGAAAGCAGGAATCTCCTCCACGAAGCAAGTGGATTCCTGCTTTCGCAGGAATGACAAAATTTGGCGGTATATCAGGACTGATTTCAAATGCTGCGCTGCACACTAAGTGCCGCCAATATCAGCGTTTTTGGCTTGTGCTTCGTGCACTGTGCGCTACAAGGGTCGTCCTGATTGAAACGACTGTAGAGAGTGACCATGCCTCCAGCTGCTGCAAAGAAAACCTCCACCAAAACCAGCGACGTTAGCGCCGCGAAAGCAACTCCGCCTCTTTCGAAAGAGAAATTGCTGGCGATGTATCGCGAGATGCTGCTCATCCGCCGCTTTGAAGAAAAGGCTGGCCAGCTTTACGGCATGGGTCTGATTGGTGGGTTCTGCCACCTGTATATCGGCCAAGAAGCTGTGGTGACGGGCATTACCGCCGCCGCTCAGGAAGGCGATGCGTGCATCACCACCTACCGCGACCACGCACATATGATTGCGCAGGGCATGGACCCCAAGGGCATTATGGCCGAGCTGACGGGACGCATCGGTGGGTTCTCGAAAGGCAAAGGCGGCTCGATGCATATGTTCTCGGTGGAGAAGCAATTCTTCGGCGGGCATGGCATTGTGGGCGCGAACGTGCCGCTGGGCACAGGGATTGCCTTCGCGCAGAAATATAAAAAGACCAACAAAATCACCATGACCTATTTCGGGGATGGCGCGGCCAACCAAGGCCAAGTGTATGAGTCGTTCAACATGGCCTCGCTGTGGCAGCTGCCGGTGATCTACATCATCGAGAACAACGAATACGCGATGGGCACCAGCACCAAGCGCCACGCGGCCGACACGGAACTGTATAAGCGCGGCGAAGCCTATGGCATCCCCGGTATTCAGGTGAACGGGATGGATGTGTTGGAGGTGTATGAAGCCTCAAAGAAAGTGATTGAGCATGTGCGCGGCGGCAAAGGCCCGATGCTGATGGAAGTGAAGACCTATCGCTATCGCGGCCACTCAATGTCGGACCCTGCGAAATATCGCAGCAAGGAAGAGGTTGAGGATTACAAAGAAAACCGCGACCCGATTAACCAGTTCAGAAAATACCTCGACGCGAATGGCGTGGCGAACGAAGCCGCCTTCAAGAAAATCGAAGACGAGGTGAAACTGATTGTGAACGACGCGGCGGAATTCGCCAAAACCTCGCCAGAGCCGGAAAGCACCGAGCTTTGGACCGACATTCTGAGCCAGTAGGAGAAGACAGATGGCACAACAAACCGTACGTGTAGCACTGCGTGACGCGATGGCTGAAGAAATGCGCCGCGACGCGGATGTATTTGTGATGGGCGAAGAAGTGGCCGAATATCAGGGCGCTTATAAGGTGACCGAAGGGTTGCTCGCCGAGTTTGGCGCGGAACGCGTGATTGATACGCCGATTACCGAGCAAGGTTTTGCTGGGCTTGCGGTGGGCGCGGCGTTCATGGGGCTTAAGCCTGTGGTGGAATTCATGACATGGAACTTCGCGATGCAAGCGATTGACCAGATCATCAACTCGGCCGCGAAAACGCTGTATATGTCCGGTGGTCAGGTGAAATCGCCGATCGTGTTCCGTGGGCCAAACGGCGCGGCAAGCCGCGTTGCGGCACAGCACAGCCAGTGCTATGCCAGCTGGTATGCCCACTGCCCCGGATTGAAAGTGGTGGCGCCCTACGATGCGGCGGATGCCAAAGGCCTGCTGAAAGCAGCGATTCGCGACCCGAACCCCGTTATTTTCCTTGAGAACGAGCTGATGTATGGCGTGAGCTTTGAGGTTCCGGAAGGCGACGACCATATTGTGCCGCTGGGCAAAGCGCTGGTGCGCAAACAGGGTACGGACGTGACGATTGTCACCTTCTCCATCTGCGTGAAGCTGGCGCTGGAAGCGGCGGAACGCCTTGCGGCGGAAGGCATTAGCGCCGAGGTGATTGACCTGCGCACGATTCGCCCGCTCGACAAACAAGCGATCATTGATTCGGTTCGCAAAACGCACCGCCTCATCACGCTGGAAGAAGGCTGGCCAACGGCGGGCATCGGCGCGGAAATCGCCGCGATTGCGATGGAAGAACTGTTCGACGAGCTGGACGCGCCTGTGGTGCGGATTACGGGTAAGGACGTTCCCCTGCCTTATGCTGCGAACCTTGAAAAACTGGCGCTGCCAACCACGGACGATGTGGTGGCTGCGGCACAAGAACTCTGCCAACCACGCAGCAAAGCTGCTTAAGGAGACGTTATGCGTTCACTGATCGTTGCCGTTACGGTTGCCTTGCTATCGCACACTGCCCTCGCGGCGGATCCGACACCGCGCATCATTACTACCTCGGGCTCGGCGGAGCGTCGGATTGTGCCGGACGAAGCGCATGTGAATGTGAATGCGGGCGCGACCAACCCGAAGCTGGAAACGGCCAAAGCAGAGCATGACCGCAAGCTGCGCGATATTATTGCCATCGCCAAAAAAGCGGGGGTGGATGAGGCGCAGATCAAAACCCAGCACTCCTCGGTTCAGCCGCAATATAGCTATGAGAACAACAAGCAGAATTTCCGTGGCTATCTGGTACAGACGTCGCTTGATATTACGGTGAAGAAAATCGACGCGGTGGGCGGGCTGATTGAAAAACTCACCTCCGCGAAGCTGGAGAATGGCGCAGGCCAAGACTGGTCGGGCCTGATGAATGTGAGCTATTCCGTGTCGGATCCTGATAAAGTACGCGACGAAATGCTGGCGGATGCGATTCGCAATGCCCGCCTCAAAGCAGAGCGTATGGCGGCGGCGGCCGGAGCTAAGATTGGCCGTGTGGCGCAAATCAATGAAGGCGGCGCACCGCAATTCGCTTTCCCGCAGCCGATGATGGCAATGGCGCGCGCAGGCGGCATGGAAAAAGCCGCGGATATGGCTGTTGCACCACCTCCGGGGGAGCAGCAAGTGAACGCCAACGTGACTGTTAGCTTTGAACTAAAAGACTAAGAAAAACTGAAGGAACCGCACATGCCGATTGAAATTACGATGCCTGCACTCTCCCCCACCATGACGGAGGGGACGCTTGCCAAATGGGTTAAAAAAGAAGGCGACACGGTGAAAGCCGGCCAAGTGATTGCTGAAATTGAGACCGACAAAGCAACCATGGAAGTGGAAGCGGTGGATGAAGGCGTGCTGGGCAAAATCGTGATTGCAGCGGGCACTGAGGGCGTGAAAGTGAACGCAGTGATTGCCCTGCTGCTGGCGGACGGTGAAGACAAAAAAGCGCTGGATAGCTGGAAGCCGAAAGAAGAACCGAAGGCGGCTGCCCCTGCGGCTGCGGCTCCCGCAGCGGCGAGCGCGGCACCGGCAGCACCTGTGGCTGCTGCCCCTGCCCTTGCGCCTGCGGCACCGAAACTGGCGCCTGCTGCCCCTGTGGCGGTGGCAAGCAGCGGTGCGGCAAGCCATGCAGGTGGCCGCGTGAAGGCTTCTCCGCTCGCGAAGCGCTTGGCGGAAGCCAAGGGCGTTGACCTTACCTCCCTTGTGGGTTCGGGCCCGAACGGGCGCATTGTGCGCGCGGATGTGGAGAATGCACGCAGCGGCGGTGGCCGCAGCGGCGTGGTTTCCCGCAACCCGCAAGAATTCGCGCAAATTCCGCATAGCGGCATGCGCAAAGTGATTGCGAAACGCCTGCTGGAATCGAAACAGACGGTACCGCATTTCTACCTCACCGTGCCGGTGGAGCTGGACGCGATGCTGGAAGCGCGTGCGCAACTGAACAAACAAGCCGAGCTGAAAGCGGGCAAAGGCAACGCGCCTGCCTATAAACTCTCGGTGAACGACATGGTGATTAAGGCCGTTGGCCTTGCGATGCGCGACAAGCCTGCGTGCAACGTGTCGTGGTATGACGACGCGATGATTCAATATACCAACGTCGATATTTCGGTGGCGGTGGCAACGGATGGCGGGCTGATCACCCCGATCATCCGCAATGCCGACCAGAAATCCTTGCCGCAGATCTCGAACGAGATGAAAGACCTTGCCAAGCGTGCGCGCGAGAACAAGCTGAAGCCAGAAGAATTCCAAGGCGGCGGCTTTAGCATCTCCAACCTTGGGATGTATGGCGTGAGCACGTTCCAAGCCATTATTAACCCACCACAGGCATGTATCCTTGCGGTGGGCGCGGCGGAAGAAGTGCTAAAAATGCGCGACGGCCAGCCAAAAGCGGTGCAGGTGATGAACGCGACCCTCTCGGTCGACCACCGCGCGGTGGATGGCGCACTGGGCGCGGAATTCTTGGCGGTGTTCAAGAATTACCTCGAGAACCCGATTCTGATGTTTGTCTAACCAACGGTGTTTATCTGCACACATTGCGGATGGGAGGGCGAACGTAAACGGCGGCTGCGCGGCAGCAAAACAGCAGAGATTCTGATTTGGTCCACGCTGTTTATTCCGGGGCCATTTTACAGTGTCTGGCGGCGCACGGGGAAACAGAAAACCTGCCCGCATTGCCAAATGCCCACGCTGGTGAAACTGAACAGTGACGCTGGATGGGTTGCCCGCCGCAAGTTTGATATTGAGCTTGGGCTAGTGGCGCCGAAGACGGACAAAGAACCAGACCCGCTACGCGTGTTTGGCAACGATAAACCGGCGGAAACGCCACGGATAAAAAAACCGGTGAATCCGGACGAATGGTAATTAACGGTCATTCCTGCGAAGGCAGGAATCTCTCTTGAAGCGCATACACGCGTCGACAGAGATCCCCGCCTTCGCGGGGATGACAAGAGACAAAGAGGAGAAGAAGATGGCTGAACAATTTGATGTGGTGATTATCGGTGGTGGCCCCGGTGGGTATGTGGCGGCGATTCGCGCGAGCCAGCTTGGGCTAAAAACCGCGCTGGTGGAGCGCGAGCATCTGGGCGGCATCTGCCTCAACTGGGGCTGTATTCCAACCAAGGCGCTGCTGCGTTCGGCGGAAGTGTTCCACACCATTCAGCATGCGGAGCAGTTCGGCATCAGCGTGAGCGGTGCGAAGTTTGACCTTGCGAAAATCGTGGCGCGCTCGCGCGATGTTTCGGCGCAGCTGACCAAGGGCATTGGCTTCTTGATGAAGAAACATAAAGTGACCGTGTTCGATGGCATCGGTGCCATCGCTGGGCGCGGCAAAGTGAGCGTGACCAAGGATAAGGCCAAGGTTGCGGATATTGATGCGAAACATATCATCATCGCCACGGGTGCGCGTGCGCGCCAGCTCCCCGGTATCGAGGCGGATGGGAAATTGATTTGGACCTACCGCGAAGCGATGGTGCCGACGGAAATGCCAAAGTCGCTGCTGGTGATTGGTTCCGGCGCAATCGGCATCGAGTTCGCCAGCTTCTATCGTTCGCTTGGCGTGGATGTAACGGTGGTGGAAATGATGGACCGCGTGCTTCCGGTGGAGGACGAAGAAATCAGCAAAATGGCACAGAAAGCCTTTGAGAAGGACGGGATGAAGATTCGCACCGGTGCGGTGGTGAAATCCGTTACCAAAGGCAAGAACAACGTGACCGCGCATCTCGAAACGAAGGACGGCAAGAAGGAAGACATCACCGTTGACCGCATCATTGTGGCGATTGGGATTGTGGCGAACACGGAAGGCTTGGGGCTTGAGAGCACCAAGGTGAAAATCGAGCGCGGCCATATTGTGGTGGATGATGTGCTGAAGACGCATGAAGCGGGCATCTACGCGATTGGTGACGTGACGGGCGCGCCATGGCTTGCGCATAAAGCCAGCCACGAAGGCGTGATTTGTGTGGAAGCGATTGCAGGCAAACACCCGCACCCCATGAAGCGCGAGAACATCCCCGGCTGTACCTATTGCCGCCCACAAGTGGCGAGCGTTGGCCTGACGGAAAAAGCCGCGAAAGAAAAAGGCTACGAGCTAAAAATCGGCCGCTTCCCGTTCATGGGCAACGGCAAAGCGATTGCGCTGGGCGAGCCCGAGGGGCTGATTAAAACCATCTTCGATGCCAAAACGGGCGAGCTGCTGGGCGCGCACATGATTGGCGCGGAAGTGACGGAGATGATTCAGGGCTATGTGGTTGGCAAAACCGCGGAGTTCACCGAAGAGCAGTTCATGCACACCATCTTCCCGCACCCGACCTTGAGCGAGATGATGCACGAATCCGTGCTGGATGCGTATGGGAGAGCGTTACATATCTAGCGAAAACAGAAATGGATTTTCCTTCAAGCGTGCCGCCCTTGCTATGCTAGCGGGCGCTTTTGTTGGCGCAACATTAGTGTCTATTGGATTCGGCATAGAAACGCTTATCTCAAGCTATTTGAATAACGAGCAGCATAGCAACTTGTTGGGAACCCTTGGCTATCTCCTATTAGTTTTCATGCTACCAGCATTTGTTGCGTCTTTTATAGCATTTCTTCTAGGACTTTTAGCCTTAGGCATCCCAACATGGATCGTACTGCACCGATTGGGGCTAAGAACTCAAAAAACAGCAACCATTTCAGGAATTTCGGTTACCTCACTCGCCTCAATTTTGATCATAAGCGGATTAGACTATAGGGAGTTTTTTGTACGAATCGATCGCGCCAGCAATGAAGAGATAATTTTTTGGATATTTAATTTAATCATGTTGTCGTTAATTGGCGGCATCGTTGCTTTTGTGATTTGGAAACTTAACTACAAGATAAAAAATCACAACTAACACCCCCCATTTGCACCTCACTATTTTTTCTGTTATAGTCTAAAAAAATCGCAGCGGGTTGCACCCGCCGGCAAGCGCAGTTGGTTCATCAACCTTTGAGAGGTTCTATGAAGCGCGCGCCCTTGTTTTTCCGTACGGTCTATGACGAAGATGCTTTGGATGATTGTTTCTATGACCTCATCCACGCCCGTGTTTCGGATCAGGATAAGATCGAGATTGGGTGCCTGATTCAATATTTCATGATTCTTAAATCGCACGGGCTGATTTCCCTGCCGATCGACATCACCAAACACCGCCAAGGCGAAGGGCCGGATTTCACCGTCTGCGATCGTACGGGGCTGATGGGGGTGGAGATGACGAAGGTCACGACACAGGATTATCAGGTGTGGTTGAAGCGGCGCTTGAACTATCGCCCTATTCGCGACCTTTCGGTCTATATGAACCATCAGCCGGAGCAGCGCGTGGCGGCGCTGGCGGGGCTGCGGGTGCTGCGCAAGAACTATAAAATTGAGAATTATTACGCCAGTGTGCCCGACATGGCCTGCTGCGATTTGGTGCTGGAGGAAGACGGCGATTGCTCGATGAATGAAGCGGTGCTGATGGCGCTGCTGCATCAGGAAATTGCTAAACTGCGTAACCAGCGCTATCGGCGGATTTCGATGCTGTCGGGCTCGGTGCTGTATTACGCGATTAACACACCGGAAGCGCAGGTGCTGTATGCGCCGGAAATCCGCCCGCAATGGCTGAAATCCAACGCCGCGGAAATGGCCGCCTCGCCCCCACTTCTGTGGCAATAATCCCTTACGTTATAAAACACTCGACCACGCGACTATTCCTTGCTATATCGCCCGCTTCGATGCGGACAGGTGACCGAGTGGTTGAAGGTACCAGTCTCGAAAACTGGCATAGGGGTAACTCTATCGAGGGTTCGAATCCCTCCCTGTCCGCCACTTCCCGCGCGTTTGCGCCCCTTGCCTGCTTGCATCATCTATGACCCTTCGAACGCAGTTTGTTATCACGTTTGCGCTGCTGATTGCGGTGGTGCTAGTGTTTGATGCAACCGCGCTGGATGTGTGGGTGCAGAACCATTTTTATGATGCGACCGCGCTCGACAAACCTGCCTTGCAGCGTTGGATGGTTTATAAATACGACAAAACGTCTGAGTTTTGGTTTCACCGCACGGCCAAAGTGGCGGTGGAGATTTTTGGTGGCCTGATTTTTGTGTTTGGCGTGTTGGGATTTTTTGCAAAGCCACTTTCTCCCTATCGCTACCGCTTTTTGTTCCTGCCCTGTGCGATGCTGATGGTGGCGCTGCTGGTTGGTGGCGCGAAGCATTTTACCAACACCTATTGCCCCAACCAAACGGTTCTGTATGGCGGGGATAAACCCTATATGCGGTTATTGGAACCCTACCCCGCTGATTTTCACCCCGCCAAAAAAGGGAAATGCTTTCCGGCGGGGCATGCCACCGCAGGGTTTGGATTAATGGCGCTCTACTTTATGTTTATTGGCAGAAAAATAGCACGGCGCGTGGGGCTGGCCGTTGGCCTTGGCATGGGCTGGACGCTGGGCATTTTTCAGATGATTCGCGGCGAGCATTTCCTGAGCCACACATTATTCACCATGGTTGCGTCGTGGTTGGTGATTTTACTGACGCATCAGGTGTTTGAAACATTAGCGCAACGCGAGAGATAAGCTCGGCTTGTAAAGCCACTTCTTGACCGCACGAAAATCGCTGTTTAGTGGTTTATTGGTATCATTTTTTAGGAGCTGATGATGAACCGTCTTGTTGCTTGCCTTTTTGTACTAGTCGCCGTTGCTGCGTGCAGCACACCTACCACCACGCTTAAACATGCAAAAACTGGCCAGATTGTTACGTGCGGCGGCAGCAGTGGCGCATCATGGGCGGGTGGCGCGATTGGCTACGAGATCCAGAAAGGCCACGACGCAGATTGCGTTAGCACCTATAAGAAACAGGGCTTTCGCACGGTAAAATAGTTAGGCGAATAGCTCCGCATCCTTGAAAGCCACGGCGGCGCTGTCTTTGGCGGAGAGGATGGGGCTGCACACGCCTTGCCAGTCGATGGCTAAGGTTGGGTCGTCCCAACGGATGCTGCGCTCGTGCTCTGGCCCCCAATAATCGGTGGTTTTGTAGAGGACTTCGGCAAATTCAGACAGCACCACGAAGCCGTGAGCGAAGCCTTCGGGAATCCAGACTTGCTTAGTATTTTCGGCACTGAGACGTATTCCATCCCATTTGCCGAAGGTTGGCGAGCTGCGGCGCAAATCCACCGCAACGTCGAAAATTTCACCCACAGTGACGCGCACGAGTTTGCCTTGCGGCTGGCGGATTTGATAATGCAGCCCACGCAGCACATTTCTGGCGGAGCGTGAGTGGTTATCCTGTACGAAACGCACGCTGTGGCCTAGCGCGGCCTCGAACTTCGCGTGGTTGAAGCTTTCGTAGAAAAAACCGCGGTCATCGCCGAAAACTTTAGGCTCGAAGGTGAGCACCTCGGGCAGTGCGGATGAGGCGGTGACGATCACGTAAATCCTATGCGGGCTTGGTCGGTTTTTTGCGCTTCACCGCCACCATGGAGGCAAAATGGCCTGTTTTTTCTTTGGCCGTGGCAGTTTCTGGCACCTTCACTGGGCGCGGTTTATAGTCGTTCTCGGCACAGCTGATGGTGAAGCCACCACCTTGCAGGTTTTCAATTTCCAACACGTATTTTTTGATGGGGTTTTTCGGGTCTTCGCGACGGCTGAACACCATGAGGAACAGTTTATTTTGAGCGGGAAGTGTGGTGTCGGGATATTCCATTTGCAGGGCTTGCAGCTCCAGCTGCGCTTCTTCCAGCGTGGGGTATTGTTTGCCTTTTTTGATGCTACGCAAAATGGGGTGGCCCCAGTTGGGCGTGCGGCTGGCAGGGCGGCGGCGCACGGGGTGCAGCTTCAGCGGCTTCTCGCGTTTATAGGCGGTGATGGTATAGAGCCCGTCTTCTAGCTCCTCCACCATCAGGCAGCCGAAATTGCCGACGCCACCGCTCGCGGCTTCAGCTTCGGTGACTTCGAAATCCCGCATCCAGAGCGTGAGGCTGGGGAGTTTGGTTTCTTCCTGCTCGCGCGCGATGGTAAAGTTGCGGCGGATGCCTTGCAGCTTGCGCTCCGCCTGCTCGGCTGTGTTGAAGCGGTAGAGGCCGTTGACGGCGGCGGCGATTTCCACACTAAGCGCATTGGCATAGCGGTGGCGGCTTTTGGGAGTTGCTTTTGGATCGTCCATGGAAGTGAATTTAACCGGAATTCCCCCATTATGCCAGCGTCTTATTGGTCATTTCCCCTCTTCCCGTTCGATTGCGGCGACACGGTGCAGGATATGTCACACTAAAAAAGAAACCACCAACCGTGAGGCTGATGGTTTCAGGGCAAAAAAGGTGCGCATGGCCAACCAAGGCCATACGGCGAGTGAATGAATCTTATGATTCATTCTATAACCTCCCACATTGTAGGATGCACGAAGGTCACTTGTTTTTTTAACTTATGTTTATTCCACACGTTGCCGCACGGAAAAAGTTAAACGGACGCAGCGATTGCATTGTCCGGCTTTGGGCGCGCTTGTAGTAGGTTTACAGAACACACTTAATAACCTGATGATTATATCAAATTTCGGCGGCGTTTTTGTGACGGTTTTGTGAAGATTTTTGGCAAAAAAAAGGCCGGTAGTTCGCATGAACCACCGGCCTTAAACCCTACGCCTTGCTCTCAGACATTACGTCCACCATCGTTGTGACAGGGATGCATAACATCTGGTCAAGGCATTCCTTGAATTTTCGCTTGCTCACCTGCAACAGCAAGTGAGGAACTATCATTCCAAGTACTGAAATGAGGTAGAGGATTAAAAGGGGAATAAACACCCTTTCTGTGTCCATGACGAAGGTTAAGACAACCGCTGTTGCCAATCCTGCCGTACAGATAGAAAAAACCTCTTTTCTAACCTTCTCGAGGTTAGAGACTTCTTTGGCCAACTCTTCAGTTCTTTGAATTAGCTCCTTTTTTTGACAAGCGTCGTGCATATAGAAAATGTATTTAGCCCTTCTCGGCATCACCGTGGTGATGTTTTACCCAATCCAGACAATTAAACAAAAAACACACAATGCTTCTGGCACCATGCGATCTTTAAGCAGCCCTTATAATGACTTATGAGGATTGCTGACGGATGCGATGGCTATAGCGCAGTGCAGCACGGAGAAATGTGACAGTTTTGTGAAGATTTTATTGGCGCCGCCGCGTTTCTCCCTTGCGCTGGGCGGGATTATCGGTTAAAAGGCCGCACCCTTTGGGATTGTCCCGAGGGGATACACATGTAAACGTCAGGGCCGCTGGGGTGTTCCCAGTTACCCGCCGGTGTTCGAAAGAACCATCGTTTACAGAGGATTAACCGGACAAAGGAGTTATTACATGTCTGCACTACCTGATTTTTCCATGCGCGAACTCATCGACGCTGGCGTTCACTTCGGACACAAAACCAAGCGTTGGAACCCTCGTATGGCGCCGTTCATCTACGGCACCCGCAACGACATCCACATCATCGACCTGCAACAAACCGTGCCAATGCTGCACCGCGCCCTTTCGGCGGTTCGCGCTACCGTTTCCAAAAACGGCCGCATCCTGTTCGTGGGCACCAAGCGTCAGGCGTCGGAAGAAATCGCAGCAGCAGCAAAACGCTGCGGCCAGTATTATGTTGATAACCGTTGGCTCGGCGGCATGCTGACCAACTGGTCGACCATCCAGAACTCGATCCGCCAACTGCGCAAAATCGAAGAGCGTCTGGCTGAGCACAACTCGGGCCTGAACAAAAAAGAAATCCTGACCATGACCCGTCAGCGCGACAAACTCGAGCGTTCGCTCGGTGGGATCCGTGATATGGGCGGCAAACCAGACCTGCTGTTCATCATCGACACCAACCGTGAAGAACTGGCGGTGAAAGAAGCACAGAAGCTGGGGATTCCAATCGTTGCCATCATCGACACCAACTGCTCGGTGGATGGTATCGACTTCCCAATCCCAGGCAACGACGATGCAACCCGCGCTATCAAACTCTACTGCCGCTTGATTTCGGACGCCGCACTTTCCGGCCTCGCCGACAGCATGGGCAACAAAGAAGTTGATTTCGGTGCAAGCCTTGATGCTTCGGAAATGCAAGCAACGGAAGGCCTCTCGGAGCGTCAGCAACAAGAAAAACTGACCCGCGAGAACAACAAAGGTGCAAAAGCTGGCCGTGGCAAACCTGCTGCGAAAGCCGCTCCTTCGAGCAGCACCAAGAAAGAAGCCTTCGCTGCTGAAGCGAAAAAAGCTGCTGGCAAAAAGAAAGTGGAAGAAGTTCCATTCGAAGCTGCCACCGCTGCTGCTGAAGCCCCTGCTGAAGCACCAAAGGCTAAGAAAACCGCCAAGAAATCGGCGTAATACGTTATCACGCTCGTCCGTGCGAGGAGCGTTAGCGAGGCGGCAATCCAGCTCTGTTTTTTCAACTGGATTGCCGCACTCCCTATGGTCGCTCGCAATGACATATTTATCTCTAGGAGAACCCCATGTCTGCACAACTGATTAAAGAACTTCGCGAGCGCACTGGCGCTGGCATGATGGACTGCAAAAAAGCCCTCGATGAAACCAAGGGCAACCTTGACGAAGCCATCGACTTTTTGCGTAAAAAAGGCCTTGCTTCGGCGGCTAAAAAATCCGGCCGCACCGCGGCGGAAGGCCTTGTGGCCGTTATCAGCTCCGGCACCAATGCAGCGGTGATCGAGCTGAACTCGGAAACCGACTTTGTGGCACGTAACGACCAATTCCAAGCACTGGCGGAAGAAGTGGCCAAGCAAGCCCTGAACGTGCCTGCGGATGTGGAAGCACTGAAAGCCGCAAAAACCAGCAACGGCAAAACGGTTGCGGAAGCGGTAACGGACGCGATTGCGACCATTGGTGAGAACATGAACCTGCGCCGCGTGGCGAAGCTTTCGGTTAGCAGCGGTGCAGTGGCGAGCTATGTTCACGGCGCGATCAAGGCTGGCCTTGGTAAAATCGGCGTGCTGGTGGCGCTGGAATCTACCGGCAGCAAAGAAGCGCTGGATGCATTGGGCAAACAACTGGCCATGCATATCGCAGCATCGAACCCGCAATACCTGACGCTGGATGCTGTTCCGGCCGATGCGAAAGCGAAAGAGCTCGAAGTTTCCAAAATGAAAGCGGAGAAGCTGTTTGGCGAGTTCGTGACCTTCGAAGCCTCGATGCAGAAATACAAAGACAAGTTCACAGGCAAGGAGCGTAACTTCTCCGAGAAGACCTTCGAAGCAAAATTGAAGGAATTCAACCAACGCGCAGTGAACCTTGATTCGCTGATCGAGGATGTGGTTACCAAGTCGGCAAGCGTAGACCGCCAAGACAAGCAAGATGCAGAGAAGACCCAAAAGCTTCTCAACATCTTCTTCGAGGAAGTGGCGTTCATGCTCAAGAAAGTACGCTCGTATGGCGACGATGCTGCAAGCAAAGCACGCCTCGCTGACCTCTATTTCAACGAGACCCTGCGCGAAGCGGTGCTTGGTGAGCAGATCTTCGTGATCGACGGGAAATCGAAGATCAGCGACGTATTGGCGAATGCTGAAAAAGACGCTGGTGCGCCAGTGAAACTCGCAGGCTTCGTACGCTTTGCCCTCGGTGAAGGCATTGCGAAAGCCGAAGACGATTTCGCCGCAGAAGTTGCCAAAATGTCCGGCACCGCTGCGTAGCACCGCTTGGGTTCGCCCAACGGGTTGTTATAAAAAAAGGCCAGCACCTGCGTGCTGGCCTTTTTCGTTGCGCTTGCCTTGCGCTTATGCGGCTTTTGCTGGTAGCAAGCCTTCGGCTTGCATGGCCTGTTGCACGCTTGGGCGGCTGGCGATGCGCTGTTGGAACGCCACCAGATTGCTCCATGGACTGAGGTCGATCCCCACCATCGGCGCCCAGTTAAGGACGTTGAATGCATACGCATCCGCCACGGTGAAGCGGTCGGCATGGATGTATTCTTTCCCTGCCAGCGTGGTGTTGAAGTAGCTCAGGCGCGCCGCAATGCGGGTGCGCATCATGGCCTTCGCCTCTTCCGGCAGCGGCGCGAACAGGCCGCCAATGCTTTTGTGCAGCTCGGTGGTAATGAACAGCAGCTTCTCGAGGAATTGGAGGTAATCGGGGCTGGTTGGCTCTACCGCCAATTTCAGCTCTGGCTTGAGGCTGGCGAGATGCAGCACGATGGCCACGCCCTCGGTCACGACTTGGCCATTATCCAGCATCAATGCGGGTATGTAGCCTTTGGGGTTGATGGCGAGGAAATCCTCGCCCGTTTCGGTTTTCTTGGTGGCAAGGTCTACCTTGACCAGCTCCAGCTTCACGCCGATTTCCGTCGCGATAATATGCGGCGACATCGAGCAGGCAGCGGGGGCATAATATAGCTTCATGGGAATCTCCTTTGGGTGAATGAAACGCGCCCAACAATACGCCCATACTTACGATAAGCAAGTAGGTACCTTAAAGTAACTAGTTTCGCACCGGTGAGTATTGCCGATGCCGCCGCTAAAAGCACTCCACAGCTTTGCGCAAGCCTCAAGAATAATTCCCAAATTTCCCTTGTATTTTGGGGGATTCGCAGTAGTGGTAGGGCATCAGGAGAACCCCCTATGACCGCTGCCCCACACCCACGCCCCGCCACTGCGCCCAAATACCAACGTGTGCTTATCAAAGTTTCTGGTGAAGCCTTGATGGGGGATAAGGGCTATGGGCAGGATTTGGCGACGATTCAGCGCATCTCGAACGATATTAAACAAGTGGCCGACATGGGCGTTCAGGTCTGTGTGGTGGTTGGTGGCGGGAATATTTTCCGCGGCATTTCTGGCGCCGCACAGGGTATGGAACGTAGCAGCGCCGATTATATGGGCATGCTAGCGACGATTTTGAACGCACTCGCCATCCAGAACATTCTTGACCAGACGGGCATCGAAACCCGCGTGATGAGCGCGATTGAGATGGACCAGATTTGCGAACCCTACATCCGCCGCCGCGCGATTCGCCATCTTGAGCGCGGCCGCGTGGTGATTTTTGCAGGCGGCATTGGCTCGCCTTACTTCACGACAGACACCACTGCTGCCCTGCGCGCGAGCGAAATGGGCTGCGACGCGCTGATGAAAGGCACGCAGGTGGACGGGGTTTACAACGCCGACCCACGCAAAGACAAAAGCGCCACGCGCTTCGACACCCTCACCTATCACGATGTCTTAAGCAAAGACCTGAAGGTGATGGACGCCGCTGCCATTTCGCTGGCGCGCGAGAACCAAATTCCGATCCTTGTTTTCTCTATCCATGAATCCGGCAATTTTGCGCGGGTGATTGCGGGAGATGGCCTGTGCACGGTGATTAAAGATTAGTTTTTAATTGGTGGTCCGCAGTGGACCGCGTTACTCACTGGTCTGGACAGACCACGAAATAAGGAGACCTCAATGCTTGCCGACCTGACCAAACGTATGGATAGCGCCCTGAAGGCACTGCAACACGAACTGAACAGCCTGCGCACCGGCCGTGCATCCACCAGCTTGCTGGATAGCATCCAGATTGAAGCCTATGGCAGCATGTTGCCAATGAACCAAGTGGGCAACGTGACCGCGCCTGAGGCACGGATGCTGATGGTGAATGTGTGGGACAAAAGCATGATGAAAGCCGTGGAAAAGGCGATTCGTGAATCTGACATGGGCCTGAACCCTGCGGTGGATGGCCAAACCATTCGCGTGCCTATCCCTGCCCCTTCGGAAGAGCGCCGCAAGGAGATGGTTAAGATTGCGCATAAATATGCGGAAGCGAGCAAAGTGGCGATTCGTAACGTGCGCCGCGATGGCATGGATGAGCTGAAGAAGCAGGAGAAAGAAAAGAAAATCTCCGAAGACGAACAGCGCACGCAATCGGAAAAAGTGCAGAAGCTGACTGACGAGTATGTGAAGAAGGTGGATGAGCTGCTCGTAGTGAAAGAAAAAGATATTCTGAGCGTGTAATCCGGCTGTTACTGCTAGGAGGCGTATGACGAATACTGCAGCGCAATCCGCTTCCCTCTCCCCCGCGATGCAAGGGGGCGCTGCCCTGCCGCAGCATATTGCCATCATCATGGACGGCAATGGCCGCTGGGCACGCGAGCGCGGCATGTCGCTGGTGGTGGGGCATAGCCAAGGCGGCGAAGCGATTCGTGCGCTCATCAAGGGCTGCAAGTCGCGACCTTACATTAAATACCTAACGCTCTATGCGTTTTCGCTCGAGAACTGGAAACGCTCCATCAACGAAGTGAACGACCTGATGAATCTGGTGCGCCATTTCATCAAGCGCGAAGCACCAGTGCTGACGGAAAATAATATCTGCATGCGCTTCATTGGCGAGCTGGACATTTTGAGCGAGGATATCCGCAAAGATTTGGCGGAAATTGAGCGTATTTCGAAGGATAACACCGCCCTTACCGTTAGCATCGCGATTTCGTATGGCGGGCGGCAAGAAATGACCACCGCCACCAAACGTATCGCCGCCAAAGTGGCCGCAGGCACACTGAAGCCCGAAGAGATTACGGATGAAACCGTGGCTGCACACCTGCACACCGCAGGAACGCCCGACCCTGATTTGATTATCCGCACCGGCGGTGAAACACGCCTTAGCAACTTCTTGCTGTGGCAGTCGGCCTATACGGAACTGTATTTCGACCCTGTTCTGTGGCCGGATTATACGCCTGCGCATCTTGACCGTGCGGTGGAAGTGTATGGCAGCCGCGAACGCCGCTATGGTGGAAGGAAAGAAGCATGAAAAGCGAACTCGCGCAGCGCGTGGTAAGCGGCGTTATTCTGGCCATTGCCGTGCTGTTCATCACATGGTGGCACCCCACTAGTTTTGCCACGCTATGCGGCCTTGGTGCGTGGATTTTATGGAAAGAATGGCGCGCCCTCACCCGCACGCGCGGGGCGTGGTTTACCATCGGTGGCGCGCTCTATATCGCGGCGGCCATTGCCTCGCTTATCGCCCTGCGCAGAGAAGAGGATGGGTTCTATATCATCCTGCTGTTGTTTGCGGTGGTGTGGTCGGGCGATATTGGCGGATATGTTTTTGGTAAGCTGATGGGGCGTCACAAAATCGCTCCCGCCATCAGCCCCGGTAAAAGCTGGGAAGGGCTTGCAGGCTCCATCCTCACCACGGCGGCGGTACTCTACAGCATTACGCTTGCGACGGGGGCGCATAACCCATGGTGGTCGTATCTGATGGTGGCGGCGGCGGTTTCCTCGATCGGCCTTGGGGGGGATATGTTTGAGTCGGCGCTGAAGCGCCGCGCGGGCGTTAAGGATAGCGGCAGGCTGATCCCCGGCCATGGCGGCTTGTTCGACCGTGTGGATGCACTGCTGCCTGTTTCAATTCTCTTTGGCGCGATTTATTTTCTTCTGCCACTGGTGGCGGGCGCATAATGCAGGCCGCTCATAGCATTCCCCTTTCCCCTGCGGCAGCGCCGCGACGCCTAAGCATTTTGGGCGCCACCGGATCAATTGGGGACAGCACGTTGCGGGTGGTGGCGCAGCACCCAGAACAGTTTGAATGCGTGGCCTTCACCGCGCAAAAGAATGCCGAGAAACTAATCGCGCTGGCGAAAACCTATCGCCCCAGCATTGTGGCGATTGGCGAGGCCGACAAGGCGCGCGATGTGCGCGCGGCGCTGGCACCGCTTGGCATTAAGGTGCTGGCGGGGGCGGAAGGCATTGCCCAAGCCGCGGCGGAATATGCGGACATCACTATGGCGGCGATTGTGGGGGCGGCGGGGCTTCTGCCCACCCTGAAAGCGATCGAACATGGCCGCTGCGTGGCGATTGCCAACAAGGAAGCGCTGGTGTGTGCGGGCGGCATTGTAAGCCATGCCTGCCGCCAATATGGCACCACGCTGTTGCCAGTGGATTCCGAACATAACGCAGTGTTTCAGGTGCTGGCGAGCGAGCACCGCACGGCGGTGGAAAAAATCACCCTCACCGCTTCTGGTGGCCCGCTGCTGACGCGGCCACTGAGCGAATTTGCACAGGTGACGCCTGAGGAAGCCGTGAAGCACCCGCGCTGGGAGATGGGGGCAAAAATATCTATCGATTCCGCGACGATGATGAACAAAGGGCTGGAGCTGATTGAGGCGCATTACCTCTTCGACCTGCCGCCTGCGCAGCTGGATGTGTTGATTCACCCTGAATCCATCGTGCATTCGCTGGTGCATTATGCGGACGGTTCGGTGCTGGCGCAGCTGGGCATGCCCGACATGGCGATTCCCATTGCCTATACGCTGGGCTGGCCGAACCGCTTGGCGGTGACCACCCCGCGCCTCAACCTTGCGCAGGTGGGCGCGCTGCATTTTAGCGTGGTGGAGGAAGCGCGCTTCCCTGCCCTTGCGCTTGCCCGCGCGGCGTTGGTTGCAGGCCCTGCGCAAATGATTGCGCTGAATGCGGCGAATGAAGTGGCGGTGGCAGCATTCCTTGCGCGGCGCATTCCGTTTACGGGCATTGCTGCCTGCGTGGCGCGCGTGGTAGAGAAAACCGAACCCTTGGCCATCACCAGCGTTGCTGAAGTGATTGCCGCCGATGCCCTTGCCAGAACCCATGCTCAGGAAGCGTTATGATTGAATCGCTACAGTCACTATTTCACTATGTCTGGTCGTTCGCGCTTATTCTTAGCGTGATTGTATTCGTGCATGAGTTTGGCCATTTCATGGCGGCGCGGCTGTGTGGGGTGAAGGTGGAAGTGTTCTGTATCGGGTTTGGCCGCGAGCTGCTGGGCCGCACCGACAAGCACGGCACACGCTGGAAACTCGCCCTATGGCCACTGGGTGGTTATGTAAAAATGTTTGGCGACGCCACCGCTGCCAGCACCCCCGACACCAACGCCTTTGAGGGCATGTCGGACGCTGAGAAACGTGTGAGCTTTCATTTCAAACCGCTCTGGGCAAAGGCGATTATTGTGGCCGCTGGCCCACTTGCCAATTTTGCACTGGCGATTGCGGTGTTCACCTATTTCATTTTCACAGTGGGGCTGAACTCCACCGAACCGGTGGTGGGAAGCTTGATGCCCGACACACCCGCCATGGCAGCGGGGCTGAAAGCGGGCGATGTGATTACCCATGTGGACGGGCGTGAAATGCGCACGTTTAACGATATTCCCGCAGCGCTGTTGACCAATGTTGGCAAGCCTGTGACGCTGGAAGTGACACGCGGCACGGAGCATTTAACCCTGAGCCTGACGCCGATTTTATTCGCGGAAAAAGACGCGCTGGGCAACGAGCAAAAACGCCCGTTGATTGGGATTCGTAGCCAGAAAATCACCTATCAGGATGTGGGGCTGCTGACGGCGCTGGGCGCTGCAACTTCTCGCACTTATGATATGTGCAAAACCACGCTGCATGTGCTTGGACAAATGATTACGGGTGATCGCAGCACCAAGGATTTGAAAGGCCCACTGGGCATTGCCAAGCTTTCGGGCGAAGTGACGTCCACCGGCGAAACCATGAGTGAAACTTTACGGATGATTCTGTGGTTCATTGCGTTGCTGTCGGTGAATCTGGGATTTGTGAATTTACTGCCCATCCCGATGCTGGATGGCGGGCATCTCGCGTTCTATAGCATCGAGGCGCTGCGTGGCCGCCCGATGGCAGCGAAGTTTCAGGAATGGAGCTACCGCGTGGGCTTCGCGCTGGTGGCGTGTTTGATGGGTCTATCCCTCTTCAACGACGTTCGGCAGATGTTTTTCTAGCAGTGTCCTCGCGAGGCCGAAGGCCGTGGCGATCCAGCTTCTTTTTGTCATTCCCGCGAAAGCGGGAATCTCCTTCTAGATAAGGGGATCCCTGCTTTCGCAGGGATGACAATTAATAAACAGAGCCTGCGTTTACACTGTCAAATAACTGGGCTCGCAATGGCGTGGACTAAATTTCGCCCAAGCACCAGAGTAGGATTGCTTTTTGGGTGTGGAGGCGGTTTTCGGCTTCGTCCCAGACTTTGGATTGCGCGCCATCGAGCACGGCATCCGTTACTTCTTCGCCGCGGTGGGCTGGCAGGCAATGTAAAAAGATTGCGTCTTTATGCGCGAGCTTCATCAGCGCTTCGTTCACCTGAAAGCCGTTGAAGGCTTGTTTGCGGGTGAGTGTGTCGTCGTCACCCATGCTGACCCATGTGTCCGCATTCACCACATGAGCGCCGCGGACGGCATCTTCCGGCGAGGTGGTAAGGGTGACGTTTGCGCCTGCCGCTTTGGCTTGGGCGAGAATTTCTGCGTTTGGCGGCAAGCTGGCTGGGCAGGCTAGCAGCAGTTCAAAATCCAGCTTCATAGCGGCGGTGATCCATGTGTTGGCCATGTTATTGCCGTCACCCACCCATGCGACTTTTTTGCCTGCGATGCCGCCGAGATGTTCCTCAATTGTCAGCACATCCGCCATGATTTGACAGGGGTGCAGCAGGTTGGTGAGGCCATTAATCACCGGCACGGAAGCATATTGCGCCAGTTCGATAAGCGTGTTGTGGCCATGGGCGCGCAGCATGATGGCATGCACATAAAGCGAGAGCACGCGCGCAGTGTCGGCCACAGTTTCGCCGCGGCCAAGCTGGAGGTCGTCCTTCTGCAAAACCAGCGGATTGCCGCCCAGTTCGCGCATGCCCACCTCAAAACTGACGCGGGTGCGGGTGGAGTTTTTTTCGAAAATCATCGCCAGCGATTTACCGCTGAGGGTTTGTTCTTCGCTGCCGCGCAGGCGCTTGCGGCGCTGTGCCTCGATGAGGATGGTATTGATGTCGTCGCGGCTGAGATCACGCCAATCAAGAAAATGTTTCATGACTACTCCTTCAATGCCTGTTCTATAATGCTCAGCGCCTCTTCCACATGTGTTTGCGTGATAATCAGTGGCGGCACGAGGCGGATGACGCCGGTGACGGTGGGGGATGTGACAAGACCGTGTGTGAGCAACGTGGCGGCCAGTGCGCGCGCATCACCCACCGGTTCGAGGCCGAGGATGAGCCCTACCCCGCGCACATCGCGAATTTTGTTGGGATGCGCTGCTTGCAGGTTTTTTAGTCCACGCATGAGCAATTCACCCATTGCGGCCACGTGGGCGAACAAACCATCCGCCAGCACCAGATCCAGCACTGCATTGCCCACGGCCATGGCGAGCGGGTTGTTGTTGTAGGTGCCGCCGTGGCAGCCTGCGGGCAGCACACTGGCCACACGCTCGGTAAGCAGGGTTGCGCCCAGCGGGAAGCCGTTGCCGATGCCCTTAGCGGAGGTGACGATATCTGGCGTGATGCCTGCGCGCTGATGGGCAAACAGGCTGGCGGTGCGGCCATAACCACACTGCACTTCGTCGCACATCAGCAGGATGCCTTCGGCGTCGCACAGCGCGCGGAGGTCTTTTAGGAATTGCAGCTCGGCGACGTGAATGCCGCCCTCGCCTTGAATCGGCTCGATGAGGATGCCCGCGGTGTTTTTGCCCAGCACGCGCTTAACGGCGGCGAGATCGTTGAGTGGCACACGGTCGAACCCGTTCAGCAATTGCCCAAAGCCTGCACGGGCGTAGTCGTTTCCGCCTGCGGAGATGCCGCCATAGGTGCGGCCATGGAAGCCGTTTGCGAAGGTGATGATGCGGTGGCGATATGGCGCGCCAGTTTCGTAATGGTAGCGGCGCATGAATTTGATGCCTGCCTCCACCGCCTCGGTGCCGGAAGAGGTGAAGAACACCGAATCCGCAAAGGTGGCATCGATCAAACGCTGCGAGAATTCTTCGAGCTGCGGGGTGATGAATTGATTGGAGCAATGCCACAAGGCAGCGCCTTGGCGCGTGAGGGCTTCCACCAGATGCGGATGGCTGTGGCCGAAAGCGTTGACGGCGATGCCTGCGGCGAAGTCCAGATAGCGCTTGCCATCGTCGCCAATCAGATACACCCCCTCGCCCCGCGTGATGCGGACGCCATTCCTGCGATAAACGGGAAGATAAGGGGTGATGGTCATAACGTGCCTATATCTATTTTGTCATTCCCGCGAAAGCGGGAATCTCCTTCTACGACTAAAAGGAGATCCCTGCTTTCGCAGGGATGACAATGTAATATTAACTTTTCAACCTCCAGCCACGGGCGAACATGAGGCGCGCGAGGAGGAACAGCAGGATGTTCGAGGCAGTGAGCACATAGATGCCGAGCATGGGGTCGGCATCGGCGCGGCCGGTCATGGCGAAGCGGAAGCCATCGATCATATAGAAAAACGGGTTGGCGTGGCTGATATGCAGGAAAAATTCTGGCAAGTCCTGCACGGAATAAAACGTGCCGGAGAGAAACGAAAGCGGCGTGACGATGAAATTGGTGATGGCGGCGACTTGATCCGGCGTGTTGCCGAAGACGCCGGTAATCACGCCCAGCAGCGCCAGCATCATGGTAGCGGCCACGGAGAAGAACAGCAAATGCAGCAGCGAATAAATTTCGAGATGCACAAACAGCGACATGGCAAACGCCACCGTGCAGCCCACCATGAGGCCACGGGTGATGCCACCCAGCATGAAGCCAAGCGTGAGCTCTGCCGCGCCCATGGGCGGGGTTAGCCAGTCGATAATCACCCCTTGCAGCTTGGCGATCATGAAAGAGGAAGATGTGTTGGCAAATGCGTTTTGCACCATGGCCATCATGATGAGACCAGGGGCGATGAAGTCGATGAAATGCATGCCGTGAATCATCCGCGCGTTGCCGCCGAGGGCGAGCGCAAAAATGGCCAGAAAAATAGTGGTCGTAATCATCGGCGCGACGAGCGTTTGGTTCCAGACTTTGAGGAAACGCCATGTCTCGCGCTTATAGAGCGTTGCGGCGCCAATATAGTTGAACTGCATATTCCCGCACATTGTTAGAGTGAGTGGCCTGTGGTGATAACAGGAATGCACAAGAATACAAGAATGGAGCGCGGAAACTTATGCCGCGAGCAGCGTGGCAGGAGCGCTGTTGAACACGACGTCGTTATTGCGGGCGTAGAGCTGCGAAACGAGCGATTGAATGCGAACAACCAATGGCTGGATGGTTTCGTCGAATGCCGCAGAATAAACTTCACTTTGCTGGGTGATGATTTCAACCGCCACCGCTTCACCATTGGCAGCAAACGCCTCGCCCGCGCGAACGGTGCTTGGGGTGGTAGCGGACGTGCTGGAAACGGCGTTTTCTTCGCCAAAGAGAGCGACTTCGTCGCTGGGCGACAAGCTGGCGCGCACGGGGACAAGCTGGGCAAGCGCGCGGCTTTGGCCTTCGCTTTGCTGACGCAAGAACCCGCGCGAGCGGCGCTCGCTTCCTGCATCGGCCTGAACATCGGAACGTTTTTGGGCTTTGCCGGATGCGTCGATATCGGCTTTTACGCCAGACAGTGCATCCACCGCCTGCTGGCGCGTTTCGCGCAGGCGCAGCAGAGCGCTCGCGCTATCCAGCGCGGTCGGGCGGTAGTTCAAACTGGACGTATTAATCGTCAAAATCGTTACTCATATTCGTTGGTTGCTTGCTCAAGCACCGCTCTTGGTGGCCTGTGTGCCACTCTTGTATACGCACGAATCGTGCCAAAATTAATCATATCTGCGGCTTAGAATCAACTAAACACGCATATGTTTTTCTGCCTGTGGAAAAAAAGGGGAGCGCATGGCTCCCCCTTCTCCCTTTAAAATGGCTCTAGGCTTGAGCCTAGCGACGGTCGCCCATCAGGCGCAGCAGGTTCACGAAGAGGTACAGGAAGTCCATGTACAGCTTCAATGCACCCAGCACGCTTGCGCGGGCAATACCATCGGCCGAACCGCTGGTGTGATAGTACACTTCCTTGATTTTCTGCGTGTCATACGCCGTGAAGCCCAGCGCGAGCAGCACGCCTACGCACGAAAGCACAAGGTCGAACATGCTGGATTTCAGCAGGAACACGTTGATGAGCGAGGTGATGAGCACTGCCCACATCCCCACCATTAGGAAGGTGCCCATGCCCGTCAGGTCACGCTTGGTGGCGTAGCCATACATGCTCAGCAGGCCAAAGGTTCCTGCGGTGGTGAACAGCACTTTCAGGATGCTCACTTGGGTATAGACCATGAAGATGCTGAACAGGCTGAGGCCCATCAGCGCCGCATAGGCCCAGAAGGTGATTTGCAGCGTTTGGGTGCTCATGCTGTTCAGCTTGAACATCATGAAGAACACCATCGCGAGCGGCGCAAACGTAATCACGTAGCCGATGAGCGACATTTTCACGCCCATTTCGGTCTGGGTTAGCATCGTGGCCAAAAAGGCGTCGGATGTGCCGGCGAAATACGCCAGAATTGCCGTCAGCAGCACGCCGCTGGCCATGTAGTTATAGACTTTCAGCATATAGCTGCGAAGCCCTTGGTCTATCGTACTAGTCTGGCCCGTCACTCCAGTAGTCGGGCGATCCCATGCACTCATTTTACTCTCCATTCGTGGTTTAACGTTGTGGTTTTACTTAGCAACACGCGCATTATACGCCCCCGCCGCTAAGCGCGCAATCACAACTGGATTAAATATAGGTAGGGCTGTGGGCGATTTAAAGGGGCAAACAAGCGCTTGCAATTGCGGTGCAACATGGGTATATCACGCGTCCCCGAGTAATCGGGAGTGTTGGTGCCGGGCGAACATGGCTGCCTTGGCGCCGCAATATAACAAGGGGTTAGCCCCATAACAATGGAGTACGAAATGCCAAAAATGAAGACCAAGAGCGGCGCGAAGAAGCGCTTTAAGCTCAGCGCGACGGGCAAGGTGATTGCCGGCCAGTCGGGTAAACGCCACGGGATGCGCAAGCGTTCGCAACGCATGATCCGCTGCGCACGCGGCACCACAGTTCTTAACGAATGTGATGCTACCTTTATCCGCAAATCATTCCTCCCCAACGGTTAAGGAGCTGACCCATGGCACATGTTAAACGCAGCGTCACGAAACGTGCACGTCACCGCAAAATTCTGAAACTGGCAAAAGGCTATCGTGGCCGCGCCAGCACCTGTTACCGCGTCGCGATTGAACGCGTCGAGAAGGGTCTGCAATACGCATACCGCGATCGTCGCAACAAAAAGCGTACGTTCCGCGCTCTGTGGATCCAGCGTATCAATGCTGCTGCCCGCGAGAACGGTATGGTGTACTCGACCTTCATGAGCGGCCTGATTAAAGCAGGCATCACGCTCGACCGCAAAGTGCTCGCTGACATCGCTGTGAAAGACGCAGCAATGTTCAAAGAGCTGGCCGGTAAGGCACAAGCTGCCCTTAAGGCATAAGGTTTAGGGGCGGCCTTGCGCCGCCCCTTTTCTATTCGTCGTCATTCCAGCGCACACTGGACACCCCATGAGCACCGATCTTCTTGATAGCGGACTGAAATCCATCGAATCCGCCGACTCCGTTAAGGCGTTGGAAGAACTGCGTATCCACATTCTTGGCAAGTCTGGCCAGCTGACAGCTCTGCTGAAAGAGCTCGGCAAATGCTCGCCCGAGGAGCGCAAGGAAAAAGGTGCCGCTCTCAACCAAATAAAAGAAAAAGTTACGGCAGCGCTGGAAGCGAAGAAAGCAACGCTGGAAGCCGCCGAACTGAATGCACGCTTAGCCAACGAAACGGTGGATATCACCCTACCCGCCTCGCCCGCCACGCGCGGCTCCATCCACCCCATTACGCAAGTGACGGAAGAACTAACCGCGATTTTTGCGGACTTTGGGTTTAGCGTTGCCGAAGGCCCCGAGATTGAAGACGACTTCCATAACTTCAGCGCGCTGAACATTCCCGAAAGCCACCCCGCACGGCAGATGCACGACACGTTTTATTTGAAGGGGGAAGGCAAAGAGCCATACCCCGTGTTGCGCACGCACACTAGCCCCGTGCAGGTGCGGACGATGAAGTCGCAGACGCCACCGATTCGGATTATTGCCCCCGGAACGACCTACCGTTCGGACTCGGACATGACGCATACGCCCATGTTTCACCAGATTGAAGGCTTGGTGATTGAGAAGAACATCCATATGGGGCACCTTAAAGGCGTACTGCATGATGCGCTGGCGGCGTTCTTCGGCCTTGAAAAAGTGCCGATGCGTTTCCGCGCCAGCTTCTTCCCGTTCACGGAACCCAGCGCGGAAGTGGATATTGGCTGCAAGCGCGGCAAAGGCGAGCTGGTGATTGGCGAAGGCAGCGACTGGCTGGAAATTCTCGGTTGCGGAATGGTGCACCCGAATGTGCTGCGTAATTGCGGTATCGATCCGGAAGAATACCAAGGCTTTGCGTTCGGGATGGGTATCGAGCGCCTTGCCATGCTGAAATATAACATTCCTGACCTGCGCACCATGTTCGCGGGCGACGCGCGCTGGCTGAAGCATTACGGCTTCCCCGCACTCGATATTCCTTCGCTGATTAAGGGAGTGGCTGCGTAATGAAATTCCCCCTCTCCCTCCTCAAGCGCTTTTTGATTACCGATGCATCGCTCGCGCAAATCAGCGCCACGCTGACCGCGATTGGGCTGGAAGTAGATGCGATTGAAGACAAAGCCGCCGACCTGAAGCAATTTGTGGTGGCAGAAATTCTGAGTGCTGAAAAACATCCGCAAGCGGATAAGCTGCAAGTGTGCTCCGTAAAAAGCGCGAACGGCACGCTCCAAATCGTGTGCGGTGCGCCGAATGCGCGGGCGGGCATTAAAGTGGCGCTGGCAAATATTGGTGCGATTATTCCTACCAACGGCATGGAAATTAAAAAAGCCGCTGTGCGTGGCGTGGAAAGCCAAGGCATGATGTGCTCCGCGCGCGAGCTGGGCTTGGGCGAAGACCATGCAGGCATTATCGAGCTGCCACTGACCGCCGAAATTGGCGCGAGCATTGTAGATGTGATGGGGCTTGGCGACCCTGTGCTGGACATTAACGTGACCGCCAACCGTGGCGATTGCATGGGCGTTTACGGCATCGCGCGCGACCTTGCCGCGGCTGGTCTTGGCACGCTGAAAGTGCCGTGTGTGCCTGAAATCAAAACCACTGGCGCCTGCCCTGTGAGCGTGACGATTGAAGACACAGATGGCTGCGCGGCGTTCAGCGCCCGCGCGATTAAAGGCGTGAAAAACGGTGCCTCGCCCGAATGGCTGCAGCGCACGCTGACCGCGGCGGGCATGCGCCCAATTTCCGCGCTGGTGGATGTGACCAACTATTTCACCCTCGCCTTTGGCCGCCCACTGCATGTGTATGACATGGCGAAACTGAGCGGCAACCTTGTGGTGCGCACCGCGAAAGACGGCGAAGAACTTGCCGCACTGAATGACAAAACCTATCGCCTCAACACGCAGTGTTGCGTGATTGCGGACGGGCGCGCGGTGCTTGGCCTTGGCGGCATTATGGGCGGCAGCGAAACGGGCGTAACCGAAACCACGACGGATGTGCTGCTGGAAGTGGCGCTGTTCAACCCGCTGCGCGTTGCGCATACGGGGCGTGCGCTGCAAATTGATTCCGACGCCCGCTCGCGCTTTGAGCGTGGGGTGGATGCAGGCTTCATGGAAGCGCTGGAACTGCGCGCAACCGAGCTGATTATCGAGCTGTGCGGTGGCGCGGCGACAGAGAAAACCCTCGCGGGTGACACGAAAAAGAAAATGCCAGAGATTGCCTATTCCGCCGAGATGGTGAATGCGCTGGGTGGCACGGCTATTCCCGAGGCGCGGCAACGTGAAATCCTCACCGCGCTGGGCTTCCGTGACCACGGGGTGCATATGCACGCCCCCACATGGCGGCATGATGTGAGCCAGCCTGCCGACCTTGCGGAAGAAGTGCTGCGCATTGTGGGCTACGATGCGATTCCTGCCGTATCGCTGCCGAAAGTTTCGGGCGTGGCACGCCCTGCGATTGATGCGAAACAAACCCGCGTGAGCAGCGTGCGCCGTGCGCTGGCGATGCGTGGGCTTCATGAAACCTATAGCTGGGGCTTCTGCTCCGCTGCGCAATCCGCTGCCTTTGGCGGCCAGCCAGAGGCGCTGGAGCTGCTGAACCCCATCAGCGCTGAGCTTTCGGTGATGCGCCAGAATATTCTGCCTCATTTGCTGGATGCGCTGGCGGCCAATAATGCGCGCGGCGTGGCCAGTGCTGCGTTGTTCGAAGTGGGCGCGACGTTTGTGGATGTGACCCCGACCGGCCAGCGAACGGTGGCCGCAGGTGTGCGCATGGGGCTTACCCATGGCATTCACTGGGCAGGGGCACCTGAGGCGAACGTGTTCGACATCAAGGCGGATGCTTTGGCAGCGCTAGATGCCGCAGGCATGGATTCCAGCAAATGCCAGATCACGCGCAACGTGCCAGCGTGGTATCACCCCGGACGTAGCGGGGCGATTGGGCTTGGGCCGAAGAACATCCTCGCCGTGTTTGGGGAATTGCACCCTGCCACGCTAAAAACGCTGGGGATTGATTTCCCTGTGCTGGCGTTTGAAGTGTATCTGGACAATATTCCTGCGGCGAAAGCGGCAAAGCGCAAGGCGTTTAGCAGCTCGGGCTTCCAGCCAGTGGCGCGTGATTTTGCGTTTGTGGTGGATGCAAATGTGGCTGCTGCGGATGTGGTGAAAGCGGTTCAGGCCGCTGACAAAAACCTGCTGCGCGACGTGACGATTTTCGACGTCTATGCCGGCAAGGGCATTGAAACGGGCAAAAAATCCATCGCCCTGACGGTGACGCTGCAAGCGGACGACCGCACCCTAACCGACGCCGAGATTGAGGCCGCCAGCCAAAATATCATCACCAGCGTCCGTAAAATCGGGGCCACACTGCGCGCCTAACTTCAGCAAGGAAAAATAGGAAATAACTGCGCCCTGTGCTATACTGGCGCCGTAAGGTTTGTATCATTATGCCCCCCTCTAATAGATCTAACGAACAGCTGCTGAACGAGGCCGCGCTTGCGGAGCTGACCAACCCCAAGAACCCTTCTGCCCAGAATTTTATGGCAGCGCTGAAGGAAATTGAGGTGAACGATCCCTATGTGATCGATGAGAATGCGTTCTCTGTTGGCCATTATCGCCCCGCGACAAACACCTTCACCGTGAATGTGGATGCGAATAAAGATGGGTTCGACGCGGATTTCTATAAGCTGATTACCCGTGAGCTGGTTCGGCTTCACCCCAAAGGGACGGACATTGATAAGAAGTTTCGGGTGGGGCATCGCAACAACGAACAATGGCGGTTTCAGATTCCGCCTAATGCGTTTAAGGACGCGATTTTCCATTATGCCCGCGAAAAGGGCTTGATTGCCGAGGGCGAGAAGCCGCTCAACCTTGTGCATGAGGTCTATGTTTCGCCGCAGTTGGTTCAAAAACTGGTGGTAGTTGGCGAATTGACGGGTGAGATTAATTTCAAAAAAACCGCCAAGCACTGTAAAAAAGCGATTCAGGCGATTTGTGAGGCCGTGGGTGGCAAAGAAACGGTGAACCTTGCTTTGCGCTACGATGACGATGACCATATGCGCAAATTCGCCAAACGCGACCAGCTTGCCAACGAGCAGCGCTTCACCTGCACCATGCCCGCCGAGCTTGAAAAACGGTTACAGGAAATCAGCCCGATTCTGGCAAATAAATTCACGCTGGATTTGCGCGACAATGCCAATGTGTTGCTACTGGCAAATGCCATTAACGAGTATGTCGCCAGCGCTAAACGCACAGAAAAGCCGGCCATCATCAGCTTAATTAACAGCAAGTTAGCTGAGCAGCGGACACGCTAGGCACATTTCACAAAACTGTCATATTTGTAGTAAAAAACTCTGCTAGTCTGTATGCATCATCAGACAGAGGTTCCCGTGACACAAGCCCCACTATCTTTGAATAAGGATGCGCTGCTTCAGTTATGCTCTAAACCAGCGGGAACTGACGATTTTAATCGAGCGCTGGTGATGATTGGCGTCAATGCATCTGCCACCAAGAAAGCGCTGCAGGATTTTCGCATTTTGTGTTCCAACAAAAACAAAAATGATATTCACCTAAAAACATTCAGAGACCCAGAAATTGACCAAGAATTCCTTGCGCTGCTGAGAGAAAAAGGCACCGCAATCAACGTGTACAAGAATGCCGAAGAGGAAGAGAGTTTTTATATCTCTCGGGAAAAATTTACGGAAATTATTTTAGCATACGCGGCAAGCCACTTTGTATTGGAAGAAGCGACGTCAGAGAAGAACTCCCCCCAAAGCAGTATTGCCGCATCCACGGCATCGCTAGAAAAAATGCCGCTTAAAAGCCATATCATTTGTACTGAAAATCAGGAAAAAGCTCAAAACAATGTTCATTGGCGCCGCGATACACAAATTTCTGCGCAGCGCTTTCGTACAGCCTTTGTGACTATCTGCGAAGACACCGCACTTTCATCTGCACTGGGCGATGCGGGAAGACACAAAATAAACTTCAAAATCGCGAATAATCGGTTTGCATTAAAATCCAATGCGATCACGGAACGCGTACATTTCGGTGATTGGCTATGCACTCCGCCCACCAGCATTTTCAACGCACTACGAAATGATGTTGATGAGAATGGAAACCAGAACCTTGGGTTCCTTATTCGCCCAGAACAGCTTCCAGAAGCCGCAGGCATACTGGAAGATTACCTCAGCGTGAAGCCGAACGATTCTGATTTTATCAAGCAGCGAAAGCATGCGCTGCATGAAGTGATTGTGAAATCCCTTGAGGGGATTAACCGCTAAGGAAGCTTCTTCTTCGCTTCCCGAATCACCGCCATGTTGTCGATGAGGTTGGGGTATGGCCTTCCCGCTTGGGCGGCGCGGGTTTTGGCTTCTTGAATCATTTCGGGCGTCATCTTGCTGGGCGCAGAGGTTTTCTTCGGCTTCGGGCTGCGCCACGGGGCTTTTTTGGGTTTCTGTTCCACTAGCTGCGCTTCACAATCGTCACGTGACCCATTTTGCGGCCGCGGCGGGATTCGGTTTTGCCATAGAGATGCACGTGGGCATCGGGGCGTTTGGCGTATTCCTGCCATTGCAACCAATCGTCGCCCAGCAGGTTAATCATTTCGCAGGGTTTGTGGGCGGTGGTGTCGCCCAACGCCCAGCCGCAAATGGCGCGGATATGCTGCTCGAACTGGCTGGTGGGCGCGCCCTCCATCGTCCAGTGGCCGGAATTATGCGGGCGTGGCGCCAGCTCGTTCACCAGCAAGCCATCCTGAGTCACGAACATTTCCACGGCGAGTAGCCCTACCACATCCAGCGCCTCGGCGAGGGTTTTGGCGATGCGGGTGGCTTCGGCCTGATGCGCGTCGATAAACGGTGCGGGCGCGAGGGTGCGGTGGAGGATATGGTCGCGGTGAATATTCTCCACCAGCGGATAGCAGCGCGATTCTCCAGTGGTGGAGCGGGCAACGATGACGGATGCCTCCGCTGAGAAATCAATAAACCCTTCGAGCACGCATTCCATTTTGCCAAGCCGTGCCCATGCAGCAGCGGCCTCACTGGCATTTTTAAGGACAACCTGTCCCTTGCCGTCATAGCCCATTTCGCAGGTTTTTAGCACGCTTGGCACACCGATGGTTTTTAGTGCTTCGGCCAGCTCAGCCTCGGTGCGTACGGGGGCAAAGGGCGCAGTGGTGATGCCTTGGGCGCGAATGAATTCCTTCTCGCGCAAGCGGTGGCGCGTGGTGAATAACACAGAGGGTTTGGGGCGCACGGCAGTGATGGCGTCCAGCATCTCCAGCGTTTCGGCGGGGATATTTTCGAACTCGAACGTAATTACATCCACACGGCTGGCGAAATCGCGCAGGGTGACGGCGTCCTGATAGGCGCCGATGGTGGTTTTGGTGGAAACATGGCTGGCGGGCGAGTCTTTCTCGGGCGTGTAGATGTGGGTTTTGTAGCCCATGCGGCTGGCCGCGCGCGCCAACATGCGCCCCAGCTGCCCGCCGCCAACGATACCGATTGTAGAACCTGGGGGGGTGATGGTCATCAGTCGCACCCTCCTGAAACTTCGAACGTCATTTTAATCAGTTGGTCTTCAGAAAAATAAGCAATCATAGTATCACAGCCATCTGCATATTTGAATTCACCACTTTTTGCGAGGTCATCACGAACGCTGAACTTTTTCATAAAGGAGCTTTTTGTCCGAACATCAGGCGCCAACTGTGGAGGCTGCAATGTTATTACATCGTCATAATGATCGGGCATGTAAGGGGTTGCAAATTCATAAAGTGCCTGCAGATCATAACCACGTTTTTCGATGTCAGATGCATCAGCAAAACCACTAACTGGAATCAAGAAAACACCCAGATACGCAAAAGCTAGAATCCATTTTCTTATGTTAAATGTGGATTCCAGCTTTCGCTGGAATGACGAAATAAGAAGCATCATTTCGGCTCCTTCGCCACGGCGTTGGTTTGGGCGGTGCGCAGAGCAGTTAGGCGCTTGGCCAGTGCGGCGTCGTTCAGCGCGAGGATATGGGCGGCAAGCAAGCCTGCATTGGCGGCGCCTGCCTCGCCAATGGCGAGGGTGCCCACGGGAATGCCTTTGGGCATTTGGGCGATGGAAAGCAGCGCATCGATCCCATCCAGCGATTTGGAGAAGACGGGAACGCCAAGCACCGGAAGCTGTGTGAGGGCGGCGGTCATGCCCGGTAAATGGGCGGCGCCCCCTGCCCCCGCGATGATGACTTGAAAGCCTTTTTTGGCGGCGGCACTAGCAAAATCATAAAGCCGTTTTGGCGTGCGGTGGGCGGAAACGATTTTTGCTTCGTAAGGCACGCCTAGCGCATCCAGCATATCGGCGGCGTGTTTCATGGTTGCCCAATCGGATTGGCTGCCCATGATGATGGCCACGGATGGCGTGGAGCGTTTTGTTTTGGTGACCGATTTGCGCTGTGCCATACGCTGTTATCCCCGCTTAAAAATTGTTTATTATACGATGGTTGCGTGGGCGTCAAACCTGAGGTAAGGCTTTGGACTGAAAAGGCACATTATTCTTCCTATAGGTGAGAAAAACCCATGAAAATTGCCGCTGTAAAAGAATCTTCCCCCCTTGAATCGCGCGTGGCGCTGGTGCCGGATGCGGTGAAAAAATATGTCGCTGCGGGCATCACTGTGTCGGTGGAGCAAGGCGCAGGCCTTAAAAGTGGCATTAGCGACGCGGCTTATGCCGAAGCCGGTGCGCAGGTGCTTGGCCTTGAGGCAACGCTAAACGGTGCAGATATTGTGGTGTGCGTGGACACACCTTCGGACGCAGTTGTTGCGCAGATTCCGCAGGGAGCCATCCTGATTGGGATGCTGAGTCCACTGGATGCGGCGTCGGATTTCACGGCGATTAATAAGCGCTCGCTGCATGCCTATGCGCTGGAGCTGCTGCCACGTATCAGCCGTGCGCAATCGATGGATGTGCTATCCTCGCAGAGCAACCTTGCGGGCTATCGCGCGGTGATTGAGGCCGTGGCCGCCACCAGCAAAACCGTGCCGATGATGATGACGGCGGCAGGCACCGTTGCCCCCGCCAAAGCGCTAATTTTGGGCGCAGGTGTGGCAGGGCTTCAGGCCATTGCGACCGCGAAACGCTTGGGCGCTGTGGTTAGCGCGTTCGACGTGCGTGCGGCGGTGAAGGAACAAGTGCAGTCGCTGGGTGCGAAGTTTGTGGAAGTGGCTGCGGCGGAAACCACCAACCTTGAAACCGCCGGTGGCTATGCCAAGGAAATGGACGAGGATTACAAGCGCCGCCAAGCGGAGGCCCTCGCTGCAGTGATTAAAACGCAGGATATTGTGATTACCACTGCGCTGATTCCTGGGCGGCCAGCGCCGGAGCTGATTACCAGCGAGATGGTAAAATCCATGAAATCTGGCAGCGTGATTGTGGATTTGGCGGCGGCCGCAGGCGGCAACTGCAAGCTGACCAAGCGCGACGAAAAAATCGTGACCGAAAACGGCGTGACGATTCTCGGCTACACCGATTTGCCAAGCCGCGCGGCTGCGGATGCCAGTCCGCTTTATGCGCGCAATGTGCTGAACTTCATCACCACCTTGATGTTCGACAAAGAAACCAAAACGCTAAAAGTGCTGTCCGACGACGAGCTGATTAAAGGCACGCTGATAGCCAAAGGCGGTAATATTGTTCACCCCATGATGGTGAAATAGGAGCGACTATGACCGATGTATCGACCATTACTGAGAAAGCAGACGAATTAGCCAAGCAAGCGACGGAGCTGCAAGCCCAGTCGCAGGCATTGGCCGAGCAAATGGCGCATGGCGGCATGGTTGACCCGTTTGTCTTTGGGGTGACCGTGTTTGTGCTCGCATGTTTTGTGGGCTATTACGTGGTATGGCGGGTGACGC